>Ga0209777_10000021_pt1 | contig 286531 bp, 274 predicted proteins | sample FrelakmetHBP12HB_FD_187147 | JGI IMG/M metagenome (GOLD analysis project Ga0209777, IMG submission 187147) | Freshwater lake sediment microbial communities from the University of Notre Dame, USA, for methane emissions studies -HBP12 HB (SPAdes)... | ecosystem: Environmental > Aquatic >...
TAATTTGAGTACCTGCTGCAAATACCATAGGGGTAAGTGTAGTAACCCATATCATTGATATCAAAATGGCCAAAAATATTTTTTTGGAATTATTGGTCAGAAAGGCATACTTCTTTTTCATTTTGCAGTCTGTTACTTATATCCGCTCCCATCCATACTATAAACGATAATTTAGTGGATTTTTAATAATTTAAACACTATGATTGGGTTGCTGAGAAATTTATGGTTGTCCTTTCGTATGACCAATTCTTTGAAAGAGTGGCGCCTATTGTGACTCTTAAACCGAATGGCAGTGATGTAGTACCACCGTTTACTTGCGCATAAAGAGTTGCGCCTTTAGATGTAGGAAAATAATTAGTAGTTAATAATCCGGTGCCATTAAGAGCATAATGATCGGCAGCTGGGGCAGCTCCGTTTTGGCAAATCATGTGATTTGGTGCATCAGATGATACATTTGTATATATTGTAACGTTAACTTGAACAGAACCATTATTCCACATAGTTCCCCAACCAGTTGCTGTTTGTCTATAACTTCCTGCAAGGACGCTAGTAAAGTTATATGTGTTTGGATTCACACTGAAGCTAAGACTTCCATTTGGATCAAAGGTGACTCTAATTTGAGTACCTGCTGCAAATACCATAGGGGTAAGTGTAGTAACCCATATCATTGATATCAAAATGGCCAAAAATATTTTTTTGGAATTATTGGTCAGAAAGGCATACTTCTTTTTCATTTTGCATCCCATCCTCGATTCACTCCTATTTACATTTTAATGATAATCTAGAGTGCAACTAAAGAATGAAATGCTGGTTTTTATAATTTTCGTTTGTGTCGTCGAAAAATTTCATAAAAAAAGTTTCATTCATGCATTGCTTTGAAAGTTTTTCTTTTGCAACATTTGTGATAATGTTGTTTTTTACTTAGTTTCTTTGTTTGCATCTGATTCTGATAGAATTTTATCCACTTTTGATTCTACGTTCTCTTCTTCTTTATTTGATGTATCTTTTTCTATTAGCACCGTGATTTGATAGCCCCTAGGCAGGAAGAGTAATGCAAGAACTATTGCAATAATTATTGCAATAATTAAAATAAGTAAGAATGTCAAAGGTAACTCTCTTTCTTTTTCTGGTGTCTTAATTTCTCTGTCGATTATGATAGCTTTTGTTGTAGTTAGATTACTTAGATTATCGTTGTCTGTGACCTTTAATATTATAGTGTAATTTCCTGATTTGGTATAGGCATGTACTGGATTTTGCATATAGGAAATGTTTCCATCGCCGAAGTACCAAGTATAGTTAATTATTGCTCCATCTGGATCGTAGGAGCCTGTACTATTGAAGGTGATGTTTTCATTTGTGTATCCGTAATATGGACCATTGATTCGCGGTATCGGAAGTTGTAGCGGGTGTTGGAGCAATGTAATGTTTATAATGTGGGAGGTTGTGGCAATTGCACCATCATCGTCTTTGACCTGCAATATTATTGTATAGTTTCCAGAGCGTGAATAACTGTGAGTGATAATTGTGTCTTTTGTCCAGTTGGTGTCAAATATTCCATCGTTTTCAAAGTCCCATCGATAACCTGTGATATTTCCATCTGGGTCGTAGCTTTTATCAGCATAGAAAACTAGGGTTTCGTTGGTATATGCATTATTTGATCCAGTTATTTTAGCTATGGGCGGTTTATTTGGCGGAGTCGAGGGAGGCGATGGCGGCGGAGTATATGGCATTGGTTTGGTAGTAAAATGATATGTGGCTGTAGTGACATGGCTGCCATCATCTAATATAATCATCCAATAATAAGTTGTTAAATAGCTTGATGCCTGTAGGTAAGGCCAAGTATAAGTTCCACCAACTACTAATGAATTTGTTTGTCTGAGAATCCAGTTTCCAGTTGAGTTTTCATACCAGGAGATATTCATAAGATCATTGTCTGGATCACTAACTTGAATTTGACAGGTTACTTGTAATCTAACAGTTATCGAATCATTTGTTGGATATTCGTTGTGTATTGTCGGAGGTTGATTTGGTCTAGTGGGAGCGAAAGTAAGACCGATTTGATCGCTGGCTAATACCATTTGCATAGATATTAGAAAAAGTGTTAAAGTTGTAGCTATAACTATGAATGTAGATATCTTCCTTCTTTTGCCGTTCCTTCCTTTCATCTCGTTTCCTTCCGGTTTGTTGTTCGGCATCTCAATATATAATGTTAATTGTTAACACGATACATTCTATCATTAATTATATTTAAAGGTACTCTGACAAAATGGCAAAATGTAAAAATTACAATACAAAAGTAGAATGATCTACCATGTAATTTTAGTAAATAATCAGTTTTTAAGTTTTACAAGGATATCTAATTCGGAGTTGGTGTTTTAAAAGCGATAACTTAATCAATACATTTCATGATTTTCCGCTCGGATTTCAATGTACGAAGCTAAAGTAAAAATCGGACTTAAAAAAGGCGTTTCAGATCCTGAAGGAGCAAACACATTAAAGGCTTTACATTTGTTAGGTTTCAACACAGTAAAAGAAGCAAAGACCATCAGAACTATTGATCTTCTGATCGATGCGAAAAACGAGAACGAAGTAAAAAAGAAAGTGGAAGAGATGTGCCAAAGATTGCTAACAAACCCAGTTATCCACACATATGAGATAGAAGTGAAAGAAAAATAAGAGAGATTACTTGGGAGTGTAAAGAATTGAATCTAGAAAATCTATTTGAAAAAAAGAATGTCCCTTTTGATTTGCATGAGGTAGATCTTTTTTCTGCGACAGACGAACAACTAAAAGAGATCAGCAATAAGATGGGACTGGCACTCGCCCTAGACGAAATGAAACGTATCAAAAAATATTTTCAGGATAAAAAGCGGTTACCCACAGAAGTAGAGTTACAGGCACTTGGCCAGGCATGGTCTGAACACTGCTGTTATAAATCATCTAAGATTCCTTTGAAAAAATACATTTATGGTGTTGCAGAGGAAAAAATAGCGGCTCGTGAGGATGCAGGCGTTATAGAGTTTGATGATGACTATTATTACTGCGTAAAGCTTGAATCACACAATCACCCATCGGCCATCGAACCATATGGCGGTGCTGCAACAGGTATCGGCGGAGTTGTCAGAGATGTAGTCTGTATGGGTTCTCAACCAATCGCCTTTTTAGATCCGTTGTTTTTTGGTCCGCTAGATTATCCTGTTGAAAAGTTACCAAGAGGTGTAAAACATCCTCGTTTTTTGTTCAAAGGCGTCGTCGATGGTATACGTGATTACGGAAACCGAATCGGAATTCCAACACTCGCTGGCTCCGTATATTTCCATGAAGGATATTTGGGCAACTGTCTTGTGAACGTTGGTTGCATTGGAATACTCAAGAAAAACGAACTTATTCACAGTAGAGCCAAAGCACCTGGAAATATCTATGTTTATGTTGGTGGTAAAACAGGTCGAGATGGTATTCATGGAGTAACATTTGCATCTGCGGAACTAACCGATGAAAGCGAGGAAAGCAGCAGGTCAGCAGTCCAAGTCGGAGACCCAATTACAAAAGAACCTGTTATTCATGCAACACTAGAATGCAACAGAAAAGGACTTTTAGAGGGACTCAAGGATTTTGGTGGTGGCGGTTTATCTTGTGTATGTGGAGAATTAGCTTATGAAGCAGGTTTTGGAGCTGAAATACATCTTGATGATGTACCGTTAAAAGAAGAGGGTCTCTCACCATGGGAGATATGGGTATCGGAAAGTCAAGAAAGAATGATGTTTCTTGTCGATCCTAAAAATGTTGAAAGAGTGCTTCACATCTGCAAACAATGGGATGTTAACGCAGTACCAATTGGCAAAGTAATAAAAGAAAAAATAACACGTGTTTTTTACAAAGGAAACAAAATTCTTGAAATGGATATGGACTTTTTAACTGGCGGTCCTGTTTATGATAGTTGTATAAGACCCGTTGTTCTGCCAAAGTCAGATGAAAAAGAAAAAGACTTCACAACGCCTGATTCAAACAGTGTATTAAAGAAACTGCTTAGTTCTCCAAATATTGCATCAAAAGAATGGGTGATTAGACAGTATGATCATGAGGTACGCGGTAATACAGTTATTAAACCGCTTCAAGGAAAAATAGGAATCGAAACACATGGCGATGCGGCAGTAATAAAACCACTTGAAAACTCTTTCAAAGGAATTGCGGTCACCGCCGATGTTAACCCAAGTTTCATGGAAAAAGATCCATATTGGGGTGCATGTGCTGCAGTTGATGAAGTATGTCGAAACCTTGTCTCAGTCGGTGCTAGACCTGATTCACTTTTAGACTGCTTAAATTTTGGAAATCCTGAAAAACCTGAAAGAATGGGAGAATTCTATGAGGCCTGTCGTGGCCTTGGAGATATGGCAAGGCCTCTTTGTATGCCGTTTGCATCTGGTAACGTGAGTTTTTATAACGAATCTATCGCAACATCCGTGCCACCCACGCCCGAGCTAATGGGAATCGGCATAGTGCCCGATATAAGAAAATGTGTCACTGCTGATTTCAAAGAAAAAAGAAATCCGATATATTTGGTTGGAAAGGCAACCGAGAAAGAGATGGGTGGCTCTGAGTATTATAAAATTCAAGGAGTTGATGGTGGAAAGGTTCCGCGCACAGATGTGGAACTATTGAAAAAATGCATAGATGGTATTCTTTCTGCAATTGATAAAGCGTACATTGCTTCATGCCATGATGTAAGTGAAGGTGGCTTAGCGGTCTGCCTTTCCGAAATGGCAATCGGTGGAGATATGGGTGCAGAGATAGACATATCAAAAATAGGAGCTGATCTACGAACGGATTTCAAACTCTTATCTGAATCAAATACCAGATGGATCATTGAAGTGAAAAAAGAAAGACAAAAAGACTTTGAAAAACTTCTTGAAAAGAAAAATACACCTTTCGTACAAATCGGTGAAACCCAAGGTAAAAACCTAGTCATCAAAGACAACAAAAAAACGATTATTGATCTTGACGTAAAAGTTCTGCGAGAATGCTGGAAAAATCCAATCTGGGACATAATGGGCTAATAGAAATCTTAAAATGCGACTAATCTTTTTTGATTAATAGTGATGACCGAACCCTTGCTGAGCCTTTGGGCAATGATGATGATCTTGAGTGCTGAAAAATTATCTAACAGATATGCTTACCGAGCATATCTGCAATTTTTTCTAAAAAGAAAGCATCTTGTTTGCTAAACGCATTGGACATATCGGAATCGATATCAATCTCCCCTACAACATTCATATTCCTCTTTATCGGCACAACTATTTCAGACCGCGTAGAAACAAAACATGCCAAATATCTGTTATCTTTATTTACATCTGGTATTAGCTCTATTTTACCGCTTTGAGCTGCGGAACCGCATATGCCTTTTCCAATTGGTATCTTTGTATGCTCTGTTGCATGCTCTCCTCCCCACGCACCAAGTATCAAATCATTTCCTTTGACTATATAGATTCCTACCCAACTGTATCTCTCAAAATTTTCATACAAATAATCTACAATTTTTTGCAAAAGATTAGAATTCTTAACATTTGCAATCATTTCTTTAATTTCGCGCTCTGCAATATCGTAATCCAAACATCATCACACCCTCAGTAGTCAAGAAGACTTTTTTGTGTATCTTTTGGTCGTAAGGTAAATTTAGTATCCATTCCTTCTAAAGGTAGTTCTATTATTCCGTACTGCCCGCCGCCACCTGGTCTGATGATGACTTTTTTTTCACGGAATGCCTGTATCGCTTCAGTAATTGCTGGTGCAGTAAACTTTGCTATCTCGGCAATATCTGCATCAATTAGTACATTTATCTCGCTACCAAAAACAGATATCAGTTCATCCCACCGTTTAGATACTGCTTGTGTAAAAGGAGTATGTTGCCCTATAGCCTTTGTAATAATCTCGGCCAAAGGAATTAGATGAACATACGGAGGTCTGTGATCTGGATGATGTGGTTCGGCAAAGTCCGCCATCTCATTGATCCGATCTTTTACACCTTTTTTAATCTGCTTTCCGCAGCTGCATTTCCATCGCCTTCTAATAGCCTCATCCAAAGTGTAATGGGTGTAGCAGGAGAGGCATGCTGACTCGTGGTACTTGCCTTCCTGAGGTGGTAAACCAACATTAAGAACAGATTTATTTCCACCAGTTCGTAAAATCGCTTTTTTAATCTCACTAAAAGTAGCATCTTTTACTTCAAAACGATTAAATTCACGAGCAAGGCGAACGGGATGAGGACTATGAGAGTCAGAGTTCGTTAAAAAGGTGAGCCGATGTAGCTCTTGTATTTTATCAGCAAAATCAGTATCAGCCGATAGTCCCAGCTCTACAAATGAAACATAGTCTGCCAGATCACCATAGCAATCTTTCAAAGAATCGTGATACGCATATATAGCAGTCCATGGTGTGAAAGCATGCGCAGGGCCGATAAGAGCGTCAACATCTTTAGCAATGGATGCAAGTTCCTCACCACTCATATTCACATTAGGTCGACCGTCGGTCTCAATATTTTTTGACTTTGATTTTATTCTCTCTTTGAAAGTCTCGACAGCAGAAAGGCTTGGAAAATAAAACAATTGATGCACTCGGTTCTGATCCTCGATTTCCGTACTGAGAATGAATCGCGTGCCGTTGAGTTCAAACGTTCCGTCATCGATAGTAGCACAAGATTTTATTTCCTTCATCCATCCGCTGTGAAGACAGTCACCGGTAGCTATGACCTGAATCCCTTTTCGCGGTGCCTCTACAGAAAGAGTCTCAATACTCATCTTGTCACTGGTAGCACCTGAAAAGCGCGAATGAATATGGAGATCAGCATTCACCAGCATGGCGTTCCTTTCTTACATTATTTACTCTTTTTTGTGCTCTTCTGCTGGCACTGAAGTTTCTGGTTTTTTCTTCTTTTTTTGCTTCTCAAACTGCCTCTGCTCAAAAAATGTACTACGGGCAGCTATTTCAATACCGCCAGCAACAATGAGAACAATGCCAGCAAATAAGAGTAAGTAGAGTCCCAATCCAAATCCCCACTTGAGGTACACCTGACCGTTAGGAATATCTGGGATTAACACGGTTTTTTCACCACCAAACGGAGCGGCAGATACTGCTTTCACTGTATCATTAATATCAAAATTACCAGTATTACCAATTGGAGCTATCAAAGGAAGTATGCTACTTAGAATCATAATCACAACGAAAGCGATGATAAATGGAAATAGGAGACGTATGCCTCGTCCGATGTACTTGCGACCAAGCTTTTTACTCTGTGCGATGCCAACAGTTGCAAGAATGAGAAAGATAATGCTTATTGCAAGCAATGCGGAGAAAGGAAGTACAAATGATCCAAGGGGAATAGGGCCATTACCATCAGGCAGAATAACTTGAACTCCTTTTAATCCATCGATCTTGATTAAATCAGTTAATCCTGTTTTTGGATAGCTTGGAATATTGACATTAACTGAAACACCGTACCAAGGTAGGAACAAACCAACTACGGCAATAATTAAACCTACGATGCATAGAATATTACCTATACTTTTTGCGTTCGCACCATCTATGTACAGCATAGAGACGATGCGGGGGCCAAGACCATGCCTTTTATGTCGAAGGTAGATTAGAAAGATCACAGCGAGGAAGATAAGTGCTGTGAAGGCTATAAACAGAGTCATAAAGTTGTAAAGTAACCATTCAAGTAAAAAGAGAGTACCATTCGCCTGAGACATCGTTGCACCCCAACCAAGAGGATCAGCCCACATAGTTTGACCGTCTTGGAACTCTCGATACTTTGGTCCCTGAGGACCAGCTTGCCCAAGAATGGAAGATTGTACAGCCTGCTGCGTGTCACTACCGACCCAACCCCAATGACCGCCAAAGTCGAGCCACGCTTGCGAGCCGAGGATTTCTAAATTATAGTCTGCTGGTTTGAGGACTTTTCCAGAATTTCCAACATGATCACTAGCAATTCCAATCATTCCAGAGTAAGACCGAAGATAGTTTGCATGACTTCCACGAGCAACATACACCTTAAAATGATCTCCCTCTTTTTCTACCTGGTTCCATGTGGCCTTCTGTCCTGCATAGTGCTGACTATACATGACCTCAATCGGCTGTCCGCCTGAGAAGTGGACCTGCACCATCTCCCAATCTCCTTCATGATTGTTTAGATCTCCACCGTTAAACGCATAGAAAAACCAGTATTGAATTACGTTGTTGGTATTGTCCACATGGGCATATACAGTATAACCAAGAGTGGCCATCTTATTTTGGTAGTCATTAGTGATACCATTGTCTGTAACGGTTCCCCTCTGATTATCAAGGTAGTACTCCTTGGTATAATTTTTAATAATGTCTGGAGTTGGAGACATAGAAATCGGTGTCGTATCACCAACTTTATACAGATAGGAATTGTCAAGTGCATATGAGACATCTACGGGATAACATTTCTCATTCTGTTCAAAATACAATATTGGTGCATATTTCTGCGCAAGATCTGAATCAGCAGCGCTTCCAACATTACCAAAACTTGTCCAAACAAGCATTCCTACAAATAGCATTACAAGAAATGCGGCTGTCTTCTGCTTCATATACCTTTTTCGAGAATTAATTAATGATTTTACCATTATATTGCCTCCTCCTCATAGGATATTCCAATAGGTTATTTAACCCTTCTCAAAAAAACAGCATTTTCTCCATATATAGTAACATTTATTAGGCGCTACTCCATATGAGTCTCCTGTAAAACTAGCCCAGGAGATGGGATAGGCAAAAACTCGAAAAAACCAATAGAATTTAGTGTACACTTTAACAATGAGGAAAACCTTATGAAGAACAAAAAAAAGAAGATAAAGTTGGCACCTAAAATCAAGAAAAAAAAGGTAAAAACCTTACAGAAAGCTAAAAAAATAAAGTTAAAGCCTTTGAAAATTGAAAAAACGAAAGTAAAGCTTTCATATATAACTGAAAGAGAAGAGTTGCCACTAACATCTTCATCATACGACGCAAGTAAAATTCAAGTTCTAGAAGGGCTTGAATCGGTAAGAAAAAATCCAGGAATGTATATCGGAAGTACAGATGTAAGAGGATTGCATCATCTTGTTTACGAAGTTGTGGACAATTCAGTCGATGAGGCGCTAGCTGGATATTGTACTAACGTACAAGTTTCATTAAATAAAGATGGCTCGGTAACAGTAGTAGACAACGGGCGAGGAATTCCTGTCGATCTCCATGAAAAATACAAAAAACCGGCCGTCGAAGTTGTTATGACCGTCTTGTACTCCGGTGGTAAATTTGACGGGAAAGCATACAAAGTATCAGGAGGGTTGCATGGTGTTGGTGTCTCTGCAGTTAATGCACTTTCCGAATGGCTTGAAGTCAAAGTAAGAAGGAATGGCAAAGAGTATTATCAGCGTTACGAAAGGGGAAAAACTGCAAGTACTCTGAAGATCGTTGGAAAATCAAAAGAAAATGGTACAACAATTACTTTTCTACCTGATCCTGAGATTTTTGAGACTACAGAATTTAACTACGAAACAATCGTGACAAGGCTACGCGAAATGGCTTTTCTAAATGCAGGTTTACAGATTGAAATCAATGATGAAAAAAATAAAAAACACGAAGTATTTAGATATGATGGTGGCGTTAGCGAATTTGTTAGTTATATAAACAAGAATAAAACTCCGTTGCATCCAAATCCCATATATTTCCAAGGTGGAAAAGAAGGAGTTCAAGTAGAAGTTGCACTTCAATATACTGATGGTTATACAGAAAATATTTTCACATTTGCAAATAACATCAACACTCCTGAAGGAGGAACACACCTTTTTGGTTTCAAAGGGGCGTTAACTAGAGTTCTAAATGATTACGGCAAAAAAAACAAAATGCTCGATGAAAGTTTTAGTTTAAGTGGAGAGGACGGCAGAGAAGGTATAAGTGCAGTTATATCATGTAAGGTAATACACCCGCAATTCGAAGGGCAAACCAAATCAAAGCTTGGAAACTCGGAAGTACGAGGTGTTGTTGAAAGCGTAACTTACGAAAAATTATCTGAATTTTTTGAAGAAAATCCTGTTGTTGCACGTACGATTGTTGATAAAGCAATGCTTGCAAGCAAAGCCCGTGACGCGGCACGAAAGGCACGGGAGTTAACACGACGGAAAGGGCTGCTTGAATCATCCGCGCTTCCTGGAAAACTTGCTGATTGTTCAAGTCGTGACCCAAGTCAATCAGAAATCTATCTTGTGGAAGGTGACAGCGCCGGTGGCTCGGCCAAGCAAGCTCGCGATAAAGAATTCCAGGCGATCTTACCACTACGAGGAAAAATCCTGAACGTGGAAAAAGCCCGGATAGATAAAATCCTGAAAAGCGAAGAGATCCTTCATTTAATCACCGCAGTCGGAACCGGAATTGCTGAGGAGTTTAATATTGAGAACGCTCGGTATCACAGGATTATTCTGATGACCGATGCTGATGTCGACGGTGAACATATTCGAACCTTGTTACTCACTTTCTTCTTTAGGTATATGCGACCGCTCATTGAGAAGGGGTATCTCTACATTGCACAACCACCACTCTATAAAATGACGAAAGGAAAGACAGTAGAGTATGCATTTTCAGAACAAGAACGCGTGCAGAAGGCAAAACAACTCGGGGAGACTGGATTGGGTATCCAAAGATACAAGGGTTTGGGGGAGATGAACCCTCAGCAGTTGTGGGAAACGACAATGGACCCAGAGAGTCGGGTAATGCTACAGGTCACGATTGAAAATGCCGTGGAAGCAGATGAATTATTCACGATCCTCATGGGTGAAGCAGTTGAACCTAGAAAAGCGTTTATCGAACAGCATGCGAAAGATGTTGTGAATCTTGATATTTAAGGTGATGTGATATGGCTGAGATTAACAAGAAAAATGATCAACCGCGTGATATTAACGAAGAGATGAAACGGGCTTTTATTGATTATTCGATGAGTGTGATTATGAGCCGAGCCCTTCCCGACATTCGGGATGGGTTAAAACCAGTACATCGGCGGATCTTGTACGCGATGAACGAGATGGGGATGGGGTATGAAAAATCGTATAAGAAATCTGCTCGAGTGGTCGGAGAAGTGCTCGGTAAGTACCACCCGCATGGCGACCAAGCGGTGTACGATTCGTTAGTTCGAATGGCTCAGGATTTCTCCTTACGATATCCATTGATTGCTGGTCAAGGTAATTTTGGTTCAGTCGATGGGGATTCCGCTGCTGCTATGAGATATACGGAAACTAAAATGGCTAAAATCACAAAACTCATGCTGCAAGATATCGAGAAAGAGACGGTTGAATGGCGCGATAATTTTGACGGTACTTTAAGAGAACCCGAGGTTCTTCCAGCGATTTTACCAAATCTTCTTGTGAATGGATCGTCCGGTATCGCAGTTGGTATGGCTACCAATATGGCGCCGCATAACATCTCTGAGGTTATTGACGGCATCATCCGAATGATCGATACCCCTGAGGTCTCAACAACAGAGTTAATGGAAATCATCAAAGGCCCTGATTTTCCCACAGGTGGAATTATCTATGGTCGTGGTGGGATCCTTTCTGCGTATTCCACAGGACGCGGTTCACTTATTGTCCGTGCGAAAACCTCCATTGAGGAAGGCGAACAAAAAAATAAAATCATTGTTCATGAGCTGCCGTATCAGGTGAATAAATCTGTTCTTCTGCAAACAATCGCTGAGCTTGTTAAAGATAAGAAAATCGAGGGAATCTCCGATCTTCGTGATGAAAGTGATCGGAAAGGCATGCGTATCGTCATTGAGCTGAAACGTGACGCTATCGATGATGTTGTGTTGAATCAATTGTTTGAACATACGGAGTTACAATCTTCGTTTGGTGTGCTGAATCTTGCGATTGTCAAAGGCGAGCCAAAGGTTCTGATGCTGAAAGAAATTCTTCAGCACTACATTGAGTATCGGATTGAAATTATCACACGGCGTACCACATATGATCTGAAGAAAGCCAGAGATAAAATGCATATCTTGGAAGGTCTGCTAATCGCCCTGAAAAACATCGATGAAGTCATTAGGATCATCCGGCAGAGCAAGGAAGTTGAGGAAGCAAAAGATCGGTTGATGAAACGGTTTAAGCTCTCTGAAATCCAGGCGAAAGCAATTCTTGATATGAGATTACAAAAATTGACGGGAATGGAAATAGAGGCCGTAGAAAAGGAACATGCTGAAACGAAGCAGCTTATTGAACAATTGGAAATTTTACTTCATGATAAACAGAAAATATTAGCCGAAATTAAAAGAGAATTACTAGAATTAAAAGAGAAATTCGGTGACGCAAGGAGAACACAAATCGTAGAAGGAGAAGTAGGAATTGAAATAGAAGATCTAATTCCCAAGCAAGAAGTCGTAGTCACAATTACCGATAGTAGCTACATAAAACGTATCCCGGTCGAAACATATAGAACGCAACATCGTGGCGGAAAAGGGCTTATGGGCATGGAAACAAAAGAAGAGGATATCGTTGTTGACTCATTCATTACCTCTACACATGATTATATCATGTTTTTCACAAATTATGGTAGGGTTTACTGGTTGAAGGGATACAAAATCCCTGAGGGCAGCAGACATGCCAAAGGCAAGGCAATAATAAACCTATTACCAAGACTTGAGGGAGGAGAGTACGTCGAGACAGCTATACCAATCCACGAGTTTGACGATAAACACTACCTTGTTTTTGTCACCAAGAAAGGCATAATCAAAAAAACCACCCTTTCAGAGTATGGCAATATTCGGGTCAACGGAATCCGAGCAATTAATCTAGAGGAGGGTGACGAATTAATTAGTACCAAACTATCACATGGAGACCAAATCATTATGATTGCAACTGCTAACGGTCAAGCATGCAGATTCAACGAAACGGAAGCACGCTCAATGGGACGAGTGACACACGGCGTTATAGGAATAAGACTCAATAAAGGAGATAAAGTCGTCTCTATGGAAATTGTTGAAAAAGGCGGAGAAGATTTGCTAACAATTACTGAAAACGGCTTTGGAAAACGCTCTGCAATCCAAGACTATCGGATGACACATAGAGGCAGCAAAGGAGTAAGAACTATAGTCACAAACGAAAGAAACGGCAAAGTAATATTCGTCCGTGAAGTAACAGACAATGACGAAATCATAGTCACAAGCAAAGAAGGCATGGTAGTACGAATTTCAATAAAAGATATAAGGAGACAAGGTCGTAATACCATGGGTGTCCGCATCATGAGATTAAATGAAGGTGATAAGGTCGTATCAGTAGCGAAGATTTTTGAGAATGAATATTCTGAGGGGGAACAAAATAATTAGTCAATTAACTGTAGAGTTTTATAGAGAGAAAGATAAGGAGAAATACAATGAGTTTTTATTTAAAAATTCTGAATCATGTATCTTCCATACTTTAGAATGGAAAAATGTTTTAGAAAAAACTTTTAACTATAAACCTTTTTATATAATTATTAAAGATTCTAATGAAGATATTTGTGCGGCTCTTCCACTTTTTTTCATCAAAAATCTAGCAGGGCGAAGGTTGGAATCACTTCCCCAATCCTTATATTGTGGAGTATTGGGAGATAGAAAATATATAGAACTATTAATTCAAAAAACCTTCGAATTGAAAGAAGATTTAAATTGTGATTATATCTTATTCCGCCAGACGCCTCAAACCAGCAATGTCTATGATAATCTCCTAACAGAGCTAGGTATGACAAAATATGAAAATAGATTAAATCAATATCTAATGATTAAAAATCCTGAGAGTTTATGGAAAGAAATAAAAAGTTCAAATAGGAGAGCCATAAGAAAAGCAAAAAATAATAAAGTTACTGTGAAGCATTTAACTGATGAGCAAGAGATTGAAGAACTGTATAACCTAGAGCTGATTACAAGAAAACGTTTTGGTATGCCAACTCCATCTATCGAATTTTATAAAAATATATGGAATGAACTTTATCCAAAAAGGTATTTGGATATCTTTTTTGCAGAAAAGAATGAAAAACCTATCGCTTCTGTAGTCTTTTTTAACTTTAAAAACAGAATGCTGTATGTATATGGGGATGATACCATCGAAGGTAGAAAACTTAGAGCAAACAATTTGTTATTATGGAAGACTATAGAATGGAGCTACAAACAGGAATGCACAATCTTTGATTTGGGAGGTACGCCAGGTAGTGACCCGAAAAGAATTCCAAAGGATTTTAGAGGGTTGCATTTTTTTAAATTATCATTCAATGCTTCTAGTAACCCATATATGTGGTATTACTTCCCAAAAGAAACTTCAAATATTGACTCGCTTATTAATCCTAATTTTTTAAATAAAATAGGAGGGAAATGCTTCAATAATCTGCCCATAGGTATCTCCAAAAAAATAGGTATGTTTATAATAAAAAAATTTTTGTGAGATAAATTATTTTAAAATATGATATGTTAAGAATATAATTTATTTTAGCTACAGATAATTAGAAAAAGAAACATATAAAGACAACAAATAGAATTATACCGTCATAAAATGAGAGGAAATTACTCATCTCAATCATTTCAAAAATACAAAAATATACATTATGATTTAATAAGGAGATACTATAGAGAAAGTATCGTCCTTAGAAACGGTTACTATGACGCAAGAAAAAAAGGGAAAAATAAGCATGACCTTTGGCAACTCAAAATATTTGACATTTGTATTTCGATATTAGATGAGATCTTCAAGTGTAATAAAAATATCAAAAGAATAGCAGATATTGGATGTGGGATGGGAGATTTTACTATAGAATTAGCAAAAAGATATACACAAAAGGAGATAGTTGGATTAGATTTTTTGGAGGAAACTGTTGCATTAGCCCGCAAAAATGCTGAGGGAATTGACAACATTTCTTTTATTCAAGGAGACCTGCTGAACACACCATTTAAAGAAGACTATTTCGACATAACACTTTGTATAAATGTTTTACATCATGTTTATATCGAGGATTTAAATGAAGCCATTGAAGAGTTAACGAGAATCACAAATAAATTTCTCATAGTTGAAATAAGGAATAGTAATAATATCTTTGATTTTTGGTATAATTGTGCAATATTACCGTATTTTTATAAGGAATTACCTGCAGTCTCCCATTCAACTTTTGATATAAGCAATCTTGTTAAAAATAAAGATTTTAAACTACAAAAGAAAATAGGCATATTCCCAGTTAGTAAGATATGCAGACGCCTCTTGCTTTCGTATGAAAGAAAATGATGGTATTTTATCAATTTAATAAAAATGTAAATATTCGTTATGTTAAATTTTGGATGCGTTTATAATATGGAAACATGTAAGCATAGCTTGAATATCTTACTTTAAACTGGTTTAAAGAAAAAAAGTAAAGACCATATGAATAAACGTATGATCTACTTTTAGAAATCTTCAATGCTTATCGTGCCGTATAGCCCCCCAGATTTATAGACACTGAGAGGTTCAACATGTTCCTTTTTCATTTTTAAACTCCTTTATCATTATTCTTAGGACTATATTTACACTTATTCATTTATAAAGTTTTCGTTATTTTATTAACAAAACTAGCCAATCTTGTTAGGATAGTAACAAATGATACATATTTGTAAATATACAAACTTTAGTGTTCATAGCTCGAAAATTTTGGTAAACGAATAAAAAATTATGATAATAGCATAAAAACTATTTTTTAATGTTTTCAAAATTTAATATTATTCTCTCATTCCAGTTAAACATAATAACCATGAGGACAATATCTAATTAAACATAATAACATTGAAAATAATAATAACCAAAATTTGTCAGTAGGGGAAAAATAATTTGAACAAACATGCCGATAAAGAAAAAACAGATTTTATTCATGGCGAATCATTCCAATGGGGAATAATGGTTAGAAATAATACAAACATGGCCATAACAATAAGAAAGAAAAATGGAGATATTGTTGAAAAAATTATAAAAAGACCTTCTTTAATAAATAAGAACAAATTTTTAAAAATTCCCATCATAAAAGGTATCATCCGATTTGTTGAAGGGGCAATTAACCAGTTTTATGCAAATCAAATTTCAAAAGAGATATTAGATAAAACAAAAACAGATAAACAAGACGATGACACAAAAGAAAAACAATTGAACATAAATAAAAACCTTGCATATATCTCTGTTATCTCAATTATTATTCTAGCCGTCTTGTTTTATTTTATAGGCCCGACACTAATTGTTTATCTTTTAAAAAATAGGATAAAAAACACATTGTTTCTTAATTCTATTGAAATAATACTAAGATTTCTACTCTTCTTATTTATATTTTATTTGGTGAGTAAAACAAAAAATAGCAGAAAATCAGCTCCATATCATGGTGCAGAACACAAAGCAATATATTGTTATAAGAACGGTGAGAGACTTACTATGGAAAATTTAAGGAAGCGATCAATTTACCATCCAAGTTGTGGTACGAATTTAATTATAACTATGTTAATCATCTACATTCCATTTATACTCATAATGAACTACGAAAATCTATTTTTTAGAATTTTAATAATTTTATTTTTACTTCCGTTAATACTAGGAATTTCTTTTGATTTAGTAATATGGGCTGGAAATAACAATTCAAGAATCAAAAAAATACTAAGCTTTCCGGGTTTAATGCTTCAAAGACTAAATACTGCTGAACCAGATGATGATCACTTAGAAGTTGCACAGATATCATTTAGAAATATACTAGATAAATAAAAACACACAAAATTCCAAATAAAAGAAATTAGTTATACAGATCTTTCACCGTATTCAATGATAGATTTTATAATGTAATCTAATTGATGTTTTACACGTAACAACTGAGGATGGATTGGTAAATTAACATTGTTTTCGCCAGCAATCAAAGAATTTGGAAACTGTTCTCCTGTTTTAACATATTTATTATAAACGGGTAAATGTGGAAGAGAATAATCAAAAACCTTGTTAATTTGTATACCTCTAGTTTTCATGAATTGCTCAAATTTTCGTCTGTTTCTTGTTCTTAAAGTATAATGAGAGTAAGATGCACCATTTTTTATAGGGGACAAAACAATATCTTTAACATCTTTCAAATTTCTATCATAAAATTTTGCAATCTGGATTCTACTTTCAATATTCCTCTTTATTTTATTAAGCTGGATTATCCCAACAGCCGCCTGTACCTTAGAATACATCTCAAAAAAATCACTCGATAAATAAACATCTTCTACAGGTAGATTAGACTCATTAAGATCCCAGTTTTTCGTTCTCCATATTAAAGAACCATGAGCCTCATATAAAGCACATACTAATCTAAACACGAAATCGCTAAATATAGCGGGGGTATTGAGCAATAGAAAAGTTTTTTCCAATTGGGTACGACTAAAGGTTTTGCTGAAATTGTTTTTCCTAAAATTAATTAGTTTTTCATATATTCCTTCATTATTTGTTGTAACCATCCCTCCACCAAACGTAAAAATTTGTTTTTCTATATTAAAACTATAAAAAACTGCATCCCCAAAATTACCAACGTCTTTTGTCAGGATGGCCTGCGCAGCATCCTCTATAATATATATATCTTCACCGACTGTATTGCGTAATTTTTTAACATCTAAGGGATAACCATACATATATGTTGGTATAATTGCTCTGGTTTTTTTTGAAATTACTGAAGAAACGTCATCTATCTTCATATTATAATTATCCAGTGAAACATCAATAAATTGAGGAATGTTTTTAGAAGCAAGTATGGCTGGCGGTATCACAATGCAAGTGTATGAAGGAATTATTATTTCACTACTTGAAATATCTAAAGATTTCAACAGGGAAAAAAGTCCTGATCTGCCAGATGGAAAAGAAACTGCATATTTGCTATCTACGGTAGAGGCAAACTTTTTTTCAAATTCTTCGACCGTATACTCGTTTTGATTTATGATTGATATGATTTCGTCAATGTTAAAATAAGGTTTAAATCTTGGAATTATAATTATCACTCTCCATTACTTTTCATTTTTCAGGTTTAACATTCGTTTATATCAGTTGTTAGCTAAATTTTTATGCATAAAATGTTTGATTTCTTCTTCTGCAAGATAACAATCTGAAAGTTTTTTTTCCCAAACTTTCTTAGTATATCGACTCATAACAAATTTGTTTAATTCCATAAGTTCTTTGCCAAACCCTTTCTCCATTACCACAATATGCGCTTCCAGTTCATGTTCTTTCCTGAATTTTTTATTTAAATGATATCTTGGTATAAATATTAATTTTTGTAAAAAATTTATTTTTTTAAATTGTACTATGTGGTAAAGCTCATGCATTAAAACGGCTTTTAGCACTTCATCATTACATTTTTTGATGATCTTTTTATTGTAATAAATGTTTGTAGAAAAAGGCAGAACGATCATAAAGGTTTTTCTTAATAGTTTCAAAGGTTTTAACTCAATTTTTATATTTTTTAAATCCTTATAATGTTTATTTTTTAGCTCCTGTAACAATGCGTTATAGTGCATATTAATCATCATTTTGTTAACATATCTTGGCAGTGTTTTACATGCGACTTTATTATCTATGTTAGTGACAGGATGGTTTTCTCATTAGGAAAAACTGAATAAAACTTATAAGTTTTTAAGGATAACCGCCAATTTTCAGACTCGGATCACCAAGAAGTATAAATTCCTCAAGGGTTATATAGTCTCTTCCAACTCTTTTTATATACTCTTTTTGAGCTACCCTCAACATATCTGAAAGTGTGATAGAATTTTTATAAGAATTAAAAAATAAAAATGTCAACAAATTTGTTCCACCCATTAAACCATTTTTTTCAATTATCGGAAGACTTACTCTAACACATCCCAGTGAAGCTATTGAACCACCGTTTCTTTTAGCTACAGTAGACCATGCAAGACATGGTATTAGAGTATCTAACTGAGCGGTCAAGCAAGCATCGAAACACATAATAGGCAATTTGTAACCATTATTTAGTTTAAAAAGATCAGAAACAGAGTACACTACGCGTTCATCATTCTTATTTGAGGAGTAAGTAAGCCAACACCATGGGCCACCATGTCCTTCAAAAAGAACAAATCCTACTCCATCATTGATTTCTTTTGTAATATTTTGAGTAGACAAATTCCCATTTGACATAAATAATTTCAATGAAATAAAACCTTTCATAATTTCAGCAATCTTTTCACACAGAAATTCGCCTTCATTTATATCGCCAAAATTTGGAAAAGTATCACCACCACATAACAAAATTTTCTTAAACCAATCTCTATCTGACGTATCTTTTTCATAGTGTATGATCTTATCTACAACTATCGACACTTCGTGCAAGTTTCTGCAAGCCAACCTACCAACACCAACGTCTGGAATAAGATCCACTTTATCGGTTTCTCCATTATGGTCGAATTCACCGTAAAAACCATTATTATTAGAATCCCAACTGCAAAATTTACCGTTTTCATCATAAATGTCAGAATAATACAAATCAGTGATAACATCTCGATTGCCTGCAGACCATACTGTTCTAATCGGCAGTTTATCAATACTTCCGACAAGCAAAACATATTTTATATTCCAATATTCTAAAGCATCTCTTATAAAATATTTTATCTTTTCTTGACGATCATGCCCTGCATAGGATCCATAAATTTCTGATAAGCTAACTAGCTTTGTTTTTATGCCAACGCTATTCTTATGTTTAACCAAAGGAGAAAGAGATTTAACAAAACACTTCGGTGCAATTATAACCATATCATAATTATTCACATCTTTTGTAAAAAGTTTTTTAAATGACACTTGCTGGTCATTTTGAATTATTTCCAAACTATGAATTATTTCCATTGGTATCTGTTCATCAAATAATCCAAAGTTTATCGATGTTTTCCCATCTACTTTTAAAATATCATATATATTTTTATCAATTAACGAGCTAGTTTTGGTTGATTTCAAGGGAGGGTATGAAGATAGTTCAGCATGTAAAAAATTTACAGGATATTTCAGATATGGTCTGTAGAATAAATAGCCTAAAGAACAAGAAATATTATCGCCATCGCCGCGTCTATTTGTTACTTTTTGGTAGGGGCCACTTGAAGAACCCCACCAGTTATTTATAGCATTTGAAAAATAGCGATATAAATAAGCTCCTTCTTTTTTGTTATTATATATATTGTTATAAGAAATACTATTGTATTTCGAACATGAGAATTCAATCCCCATGTTGTTATATGCTATGTTATTGTATTTAATTAGATTAGATGTAGAATCTCCAAGCCATATCCCTACATTGTTTGAAAAAAAATTGTTAAAAGAAATCAGATTGTTACTGGAAAACACGAGATCCAGACCTGCTAAAGAGTGATTTGATATATTATTGTTTAAAACATAGCTCATATGCGAGCTTATAAATAAAACGCCGAAACCGTTATTTATAACAGTATTGTTTTTAATTATAGACCTCGAACAGTACCACAACTGTATAGCCCAATATAAATTTGAATGAAAATCATTGTCAAATATTATAGACTTATCAGCATGTTCTATCAACAAGCCGTCATAATTCTCGATAATTCTGTTTTTTTGTATGCAGGTAAAGTTTGAGTTTATCTTGATTCCTAAATTGCCACTTCGTATTGTAAATCCACTAATATTTACATTGTCTGCATTAATCGTTACAATAGTACCTGATCCAAAACCACTTATAATTGTATTATTTGGATTATTCCCTACTAACTTTATTCTTTTATGAATTGCTATATTCTCATAATATGAACCATTGTAAACAAAAACGGTATCGCCATCAGAAGAGGTATTGTCAATTGCAGATTGGATAGTAGTATAGTTCCCTGGACCACTGCCACCAACATATAAGATATTGCCGGTGTGGATATATGCTGTTATTTTTAAATCCATAGTACTGTCATTTAAGACTGCATTAGATAGCGATGTTGTGTTTGCTAAGAGGATTACGAATATTACAACTATTGAAAATGACTTCGCATTCATGCATACCTCTAGATTCATATTATATATACCCTTTATAATAACATTTTAGTTAATACTGGTATTTAACTCTTGTTGTACAATTATAACAAAAGATATTCCATGAAAAACTATCAAAAAAGATTATATAAAATATTAGACTATATGTGCGAGATATATCATGAACATATTATTTGTAGAACCTGTCATCGTTCCGAAAGTAGATACAATCCTTGGTAGATTGGTACGTAAGATATATATATCCAACAGTTTGACATTCCCTCAGCTAGCTGCAGTGACACCAGCAAAACACAAAATAAAATTACTCGACGAAAGAACAGAATTTATTAATTTTAACGAAGAATGCGATGTAATCGGAATAACATGTACTACATATTATGCACCACATGCATATGAGATCGCTGATGAATTTAGAAAACGTGGCAAAACTGTTGTAATAGGTGGTCGCCATCCTTCCGCTCTGCCAGAAGAAGCAAAGCAACATGCGGATAGTGTGGTAATTGGCGAGGCGGAACTCATCTGGCCAGCTTTATTAGAGGATCTGGAAAAAAACAGATTAAAACCATTTTATAAACAAAAAGAGCCAATAGATCCGAATTTAATTCCTTTCCCACGAAGAGAACTCTTTAAAAGACAACTTCCAGTCGCTAGGATTCAAGCGACAAGAGGTTGCCCATATAGCTGTAAATTTTGCTCTGTTTCAAACATAGAAGGTACACATCTAAGAAAGAGACCGATAGAAAATGTAGTTGAAGAGATGAAGTCGATACCACAAAAGTTTTTAATTTTTGCCGATGCATCGTTAACCATCGATACAGAATATACAAAAAATCTATTTAGAAATATGAAAAAACTAAAGAAAAAGTTTAGTTGCTGTGGGAATGCAGAGGTATTGAATAGCGATGAAGAATTGTTAAAATTATCAAAGGAAGCGGGGTGTGTTGCATGGTACATAGGATTTGAATCATTCTGCCAAAAATCACTTGACAATATGGGTAAAACAACAAACAGGGTGGAAGATTATAAAACTGCAGTAAAAAAAATACATGCCTATAAGATGGCGGTAGTGGGGTCATTTATCGTAGGTTTTGATGAAGAAACTATAGAAGATGTCCGTACTTTATGTAAATTAATATATGATTTAGAGATAGAAACAGTAGAGTTTGGCATATTAACACCATTTCCAGGTACGCCATTATTTAATCAACTTGAGAAGGAACAGAGGATTCTAACAAAAGACTGGTCAAAATATTTTGAAGGAGACGTTGTATTCAAACCAAAAAATATGTTAGAAGAAGAACTTCTAAAAGAGAGTCTTAAGACATTTAAGGAATTATATTCATTTAAAAATAAGACAAGAGATATGTTAAGAATTATGAAACTTGGTTTTTATCCTTTTATGTGGGCGACTCTGCAAGGTGCCCTATGGGTATAAAATTTCTAAATAGTCCTAAAACATTGAGTGGGCTTTTAAAACAAAAATTAAAATGAGATTAGAGCATTAGATATGGCAAGGATAGGTTTAAAGATAACAAACGTAGGATGGTTGTATTATTGCAAAGGAGTGAAAAATTAAAAAGTAATGATTTTGGAAAAGAATGAGGTTGAGCATAAATAATGACAAGCGTTATATCATATACTGGAAAACGTATTTTTTCATTATTTGGTATGTTTTTGCGACATCCTGCTCAGTTATACAAAAAAAACAAAAATGGAAAAGAACATATTAAAAACTTAGAAAGAAAAACAAAGATACAATATGAAATACCAACATACAAAAAAGAAATGAATTATTGCAAATCAACAAAAAAATATCTTAGGTCAGTAAGATTATGCAATACACAAGCTCCTGCAATAATAGCAATGGCAAATAAACTAGGTGCCTACCAAATAAATGACCAGGAATATGCTAAAAATGTTTTTAATTTTGTAAAAAACAATATCCGAAGCAGAAACGTACCAGTATTCGGGGCAGAAAAAACATTAAAAAAAGGATATGGATCTTGTTTTGATTCATCTAGCCTTTTTATAGCGCTTTGTAGATGCGGCGGAATTTCGGCAAGGTATAAGATTTATCTACACAAAAATCCTCCTGCTGGTTTTCAAACTGTTTCTACCGTAGATGATCAAAAATTATTAGATAGTCTTGCAATTGTAACATCTTTTTACACAGTAGCTGAAGTAAAAATTGATGAGGAATGGATAGAATGCGAAGTATGCTCATCACCTGAACTTGATGCATATTGGAACGTACCAATAGCAAAATTTGGAGAAAATTGTGGAAATGTTACAGGATGGTTCCCAGATAACATACTTTATCTTGAAAAATTAACTCTAAGAGTAATAATTTCAACAAATATCTTTTTTAAATTATTTGGAGGCATAGTAGAAAATATTAATGAGCAGGTAGAACGAAATTGGGAGGAGGGAAGAAGAAAATTAGAAAAAACAGGCATAGAGGAATATAACAAAAAAGCAAAAAGAAGATACGAATATTTCCCTTCACTTGAAGATCAAACAAGGTGATAAAATTGTCATCTGATAACTATTTTACAAATTATGGAGATCTTTTTGAAAAAAGAAGACAATATACATTAAATAAATACGCACCTCAGAGAGATAAGTGGAATCCAGCAGATTGTGCTCTTTTTTCACCTAAAATGATTTATGAAATACCAGTAAATATTGCGGAGGAATTACGTTTTAAAGCAATTAAATATGCTTTTAATTATCATTATCAAAATTCTCCTTTTTATAATAAATTTTGTAAAGAATTAGAAGTGAAACCTGAAGATATTAAATCAGAGTCTGATTTTTCTAAAATTCCTTTGATTTCTGATATATTTTTTAAGGGTTATCCGCCTGAAGATGAAAAATTTGTAAATTGGTTGAGTAAGATGTTTGTCGGTGATTTTCCAAATCTTTCAGTTAAAGATTATGATAATGTTTTTGATGAAGTAATAAATCTTCTAGATAACAATAAAATTAATTTAGTTTTCAGTAGCGGAACAAGTGGTAGATATTCATTTGTACCAAGAGATGAAATAACTTGGAATAGACAGATGTATGTTTGCTCTAGGATTTTTGAGTTATCCCCGCATAAGTTTCTTTCATCAGATTATGATATAATATGGCTTGGCCCAAATCCTAGACTGACACATCTTTATATTGGTAGATTAACAATGATGCTTTTTGACTTATTTGATGAAGCGAAAATTCATTTTGGGATTCAAAGAGAGTTAACAACGAGAGTTATTAGCATGTTGATGGGTTCTAATAAGGATTTTAGAGGAAAAATTAAATCAGGATTAATTAAACCATTTGTTGCATATGAACAAAGTAAAATAATGGAAAATATCATTGATATTATTGAAAAAAATGAAAAAAGCGATAAAGAAATTGCAGTTGGCGGATCACCGTTTTTTTTAGGTTTATTAATGACAAAAATTGAGAAAAAAGGTTTAAAATTTAATTTACAAAAAGGCATAGTTTTAACTGCAGGTGGCTGGAAAACATATAGCGGTTTTGCTGTTTCAGATAAAGATTTCAGATCAAAGGTAAATAAAATTTTTGGTATTCCTGAAGAGAACTGCAGAGATATTTATGGCATGGTTGAATGTAATGCCTTGAATGTCACCTGCGAAGGCCATTATAAACACGTTCCTAACTCCATTTTATATCCTATGGTTTTAAATGAAGATTCAGAGGTTATTGGCTATGGGGAATATGGACGTTTTGCTTTCCTTGATCCGCTAGCAAATAGTTATCCTGGTTTTATTATGACAGGTGATAGAGTTAAAGTTTTAGAACATTGTCCTGTTTGTAATAGGCCTGGGCCTGTTATTGAGGGCGATATTTCAAGAATGAGCGGGATACAGGATAGAGGTTGTGGCGCGACACTTGCAAAAATGTTTTCAGAGGAAATAACTGAAAATCAGTAATATGGTTGGACTATAATCCTTTGGATAAAAGTATTTAAAAATTATTTATATTATCTCTTTTATGGCTGAATCTGATTTATCTCCAGGTATTGCTGTATGGGAAACCACCTTAAAATGTAATTTAAAATGTTTACATTGTGGTTCTTCCGCTGGTGAAGAGAAATCTGATGAATTAACCCATTCTGAAGGTGTTAAATTAATCAGAGATTTAGCTGAGATAGGTTTTAAAGGAATTGCATTAATGGGTGGAGAAATTTTTTTAAGAAAAGACTGGCATGAGTTGTCTAAAGAAATAAAAAATTTAGATGTTAGTCTTTCTATCGTTTCTAATGGTTTTTGTAATGCAAATAAAATTGTACCAATGTTATCTAAATTAGAAACTGATTGTGTGACTGTAGGTTTAGATGGCCTGGAAAAAACTCATGATCAAATAAGAGGAGTTGCTGGTTCATTTCAAAAAGCAGTTGAATTTTTAAAAGCCTGTAAAAAAGCCAATATCCCGACTAGTGCCATTACAACGGCTCATAAAATAAATCTTAGAGAAATTCCTAAAATGACAAATCTTGTACTCGAAGAAATTGGTGTCGATTGGAATCTGCAGGAGGCAGTACCCATTGGTAGATTTAAAAATGAGTTAAGTTTATCTGCGGAGGAGTATTATAAATTTGGAGAATTTATTGCATCTCTTCATAAAAAATATCCGAAAGAAAGAGTTGTTGGCGGTCATAATTTTGGTTTCTATTCGTGTAAAATTCCAAATTTAAGTTTATATCCTGAATGGAAGGGATGTTATGCGGGAATATCAGTTTTAGGTGTTAAACACAATGGGAATATAATCGGATGTCTAACTTTACCAGATGAATTTATTGAAGGGAACATTAGAAACCAATCTGTAATTGAAATCTGGAATGATCCTGAGGCTTTTTCCTACAATAGAAAATTTAAAAGGGGTGATTCGGGGCATTTATGTAAAAATTGTATCCATGGAAATAAATGTATGGGGGGTTGCATGAGCAGATCTGCATCTGTAACAGGTAAACCTCATAATGATCCTCATTGTTTTTACAGAATAGAAAAAAATGGTAAAATATGTTAAACAGACTTTAAATATAAGTAACTATATAGAAAAGGATGAGATAAACAATGACTCAGAAATATATCCCTTATCAAGTGGTTTGGGAGACAACACTTAGATGCAACCTTAAATGTATACATTGTGGTTCTTCTGCAGGTAAATCTAGATTAAATGAGTTAACAACAGAAGAGGGGGAAAAATTAATTAGAGATTTAGCTGAAATAGGTACAAGAGAAGTTTGTTTCATGGGTGGTGAACCATTCCTTAGGGAAGACTGGTATGAACTTGGAAAATTAGTAAGAGATCTTGGAATGGATTTCGTAGTTATTTCAAATGGATTTATTGTAGATCAAAATATTATAGATAAATTAGCAAAATTAGAGACACGTGCAGTATCAGCTAGCCTAGACGGAGCAAAAGCTGAGACACATGATTATATCAGGGGAAAAGGTTCTTTTGAGAGAGTAATGAATTATATCGCACTTTCAAAAAAATCTGATTTACCAACAACCGTTATAACTACGCTTAGTAAAATAAATTATAAGGAGTTACCAGCAATAAAAAATTTCCTTTTAAATAAACAGATTGCATGGCAAATTCAAGTAGGAGCACCATCGGGTAGATTTAAAAAAGATATGATGCTCTCAAAAGAAGAATATTATACTGTCGCAGCATATATTGCAACCCTTCAAAAAAAGTATTCTAGAAGAGAATTACCCGTTATTGGTGCACACTGCTTTGGTTACCATTCATATTTTATCCCATGTCTAGGTCTATATCCAGATTGGATTGGATGCCAAGCAGGGATTACAATTTTAAGTATAAAAAGTAATGGAGATGTTATAGGTTGTCTTTCAGCACCAACAAGTGCAATTGAGGGGAACATTAGAAAAAAAAGTATTATTGAAATTTGGAAGGACCCAAAAGGATTTGCCTATAATAGAAACTTTAAAATTGATAATATAGGTAAAAATTGCAAAGGCTGCAAATACGCAGAGACATGCAGAGGTGGTTGTTTAGGAATGTCAACTTCTTTAACAGACAAGTATCATAATGATCCTTATTGCTTATATAAAATAGAAAACGGATTGTAAATTAAAATCAGAATATAGTGTTAAACTAGTGCTCCAATTGGTACATTTTAAGACTTATAACCTTCTAATCATTTGTTTTTTGTTATATGAAGTCAACACTTAACCAAAAAGAATTTGTTAAGTTAAAAATCTCAGTCTAAAACCTAGACTCCCAAAAACTTAGACACTATGCTGAAAATGTTTCAAGGATTGGCAAGCGCAACAATTATTGCGCAAAATTGGGATTTTTGGCGATACGCCACATATGGAAAAATATTTGAAAAGAAATATTAATTTCTAAATTAATTTGACAATTATATTTTATCTTAAAAGGAGCCAAAAGTGTCCATAGAAAAAATCACCTCAAAGTTTAGTGATAAATCTTATTGGGATAGCAAAATCAAATATTTCGACATCAACAAGGCGTTAGGAATGCATATTGGGTATTATGAAAAAGGCATCAATAAAAATACTGATGCTGTATGTAATATGGACTATCTAGTTGGAAGATTATTAGATCTGGGCAAATCTGATGACGAAAAGAAGATCTTCGATGTGGGATGCGGTATTGGTGGAACCTGTATTCATCTCGCAAAAATATATCCAAAAAACATTTTTTATGGCATAAATATCACTCCTGACGAAGTGGTGCTTGCTAAATTATTTGCAATGGAACACCGCGTCACAAAAAATACTGATTTTTGCATTAGCCACTATGATTTTATGCCTTTCATATCAGATTATTTTGACGGTATAATTGCTTTAGAATCACTTGCGTACAGTAAAGACATGGAGAGATTCATTTTCGAGGCGAAGAGAGTGCTAAAACCAGGAAAGAAACTCGTTATTGTTGATGGTTTTTTAACTAGTGCTTTGCTCAATCCATTTATGCAACGCGTGTACAATATTTACAATAATAAAAGAAAGGCAATGTTTTATCTTGAAAATGACTGGCGCAGAAAATATTTGTACAGCGAATGGGATAAACTTCCTGACTCCAAGAGTATTGAAACATTATGCATCTATTTAGAAAAACAGGGATTTGAAAATATTGTCATTAGAAATCTATCTAAAAATGTAAGATTGTCTTCATTTAGATACTCTAGTATTGCAGAATCACCTCTTCCAATATTTAACTCCTCAAAAAAAATTAAATCAGAAACATATGAAAAAGTTAAAACATGTTCGTCAGACTCATATATTAGCTATCTTTTTGCAAAAACATGTCTTGGTCTTAAAGGAAAGATAGGTTACTATGCGATCACAGCAGAAAAAAAATAAATACTCGCCGTTACAAATGGCGTCCAATTAATCCCGTGGTCTTAAATGACCTTAAAAAGATTACGACTACCCTTTGTCAATTGGTTATAAGATTGGCAAAGTATTTAAAAGATGTGTTTTCATTTCATTAGTAATTAAACGTTGGATTATCATGAAAATAAATCTAGGATGCGGGGGGGTTTATAAAAAAAATCATCTCAATGTTGATGCATTTGATTCACTCATAGCTGATAAAATCATGGATGCAACTGATCTAAAATTACAGGACAACAGTGTCGATGAGATAATGGCATCCCAGATTATAGAACATTTGGGTATCACTGGAAGTATTTATGCATTGAGTGAATGCCATAGAGTTTTAAAACCTAAAGGAAAACTCATCATCGAAACACCAGACATAAGGAGTTCTTTTGAAAGATATCTCAAAGGAGATCGTGAAACCAGAAAAAATATTCTCCCATGGATTTATGGAGTAGATATGCCTGGAATGCAACACCGATTTTGTTTTCCAGATGATTTGTTAGAATTAATTCTAAAAGATAATGGTTTTGTAAATATTGAGAAAAAATTCTTTGAATATGATGAAGATCAACCCGTCCTAAAAATAGTTTGTAAAAAAACACAGGCTCGCCAAGCATTCCAAATTGCCGGCCATGCCAGAAAAAAATTATTAAAAAAGAAACTAGTAGATATAGATAACCAAATTCCTGCTATGGAAATTGAAGAATCAATAAAAAAATTTGTTGTTAAAATTAATGAATTTTTGAATAGCCAAAAAGAAGAAATTCTAGAGGAGATGACTATTGAAGGAGCATTGCATAGTTCTGAAATAACACGTGTATTTCTTGAGGAATTAATCAATCAGAAAGTTTGTTCGAAAGATAGCTTAGATAGACATCTTAAGGCATTAAATTTCATTACTAAATCGAATTTTTCTGATATTTTAATTAGTATCTTAAAAGAACAACATAATTTTGTTGGAGAGCAAGAAAAATTATTTGAGAGAACTTGTAGTATTGGCAGAAAAATAATAAAAGATTTGTTGATATCACCGGAAAAGAATAGAAAAAAGATACTGGATGATTTTTTAAAAAGGAGAAAAAATATCAATGATCATGAAAAGATCAGTTTTTTTTCAGAAAAATTAATTATGTTGAGAGCGAACTGCCTCTTTCAAAAAGGAGTTAAGGAGTTCAATCTATTAAATTATAAAAAGGCGACAGAGCAATTTGAAAATTCAGCAGATCTATATCGTGATCAGATTCTGACATACTGGAATCTAGGACGACTATATTTCCTACAAGGCAACAGAGCGAGTGGGATATTAAATTATAAAAATGCTCTGAAATTGCCAAATGTTATTAATTATGATAACAAAAATGGTATTAAGAAAGCAATAGAAAAAGAGATGCGGAATCAACCTTTAGAAAGTATTGGTGAACCTCTAGTGTCTTTGTATGATATATAATATCTGATGCAGAATTTATTGAAAATCTTTTATACTTATCGTTCCGTAGTATCCTCCTGATTTGTAAATGTTTGTTTCATTCTTTTTCTTTCCCATATTCCAATAACCTCCTTTATAATGATTATTGATACCATGATACACGTATACATTAATCATTTAAATATTTTCCTAGAAGATTAAACTTTACTTAAAAAAAGTATATGGAGTTGCTTTATAGAATGGAAAATTTGCTATATTTTGAATTATATCTTATATGGTTTTTTTGCTGGATGCCAGTCGATATTTATCCAGGGGAATGGGAGCATTCTAGGTTTGTTATACCCATTAATAGTTTTTGGAAGGATTCGTGGTCGATTCCAGTAATTGTAATTCCAATTATTTTTTGAACAATCAGTAAATGTTGCTGTAATGGGAAAATTCTTTTTGAAATTATTAAATCTGATTGTGTTGCCATTCGAAGAATCTTTGAGCAACAGCCCTATCTTATTTTTTGAGATATCATTGTATTGAATGACATTACTGGAGGAAGTTTGATCGATTCTAATCCCTATATTATTATTATAAATTTCATTTTCTGATATAATATTATTACTCCGGTGGAAAAGATCTATGCCTATAGTATTATCGTGCATTTTATTGTGACGAATAATGTTGTTACTGGGAGATGTTTTTACCGAGATACCAACATATGACACTATTGAAACACCTGCATAGTTGTAAGAAAGTGTATTGTATTGGATGACATTATTTTTTGATTCAAAATCAAGACAAATACCATGCAGATTGTTGGATGCGTTAATATTCTGAATCATGTTGTTTTCAGAATGAAAGAGTATGATTTCTCCGTCAGTTTGATCAACCATAGAATTTTCAATAACACAATTAGAACAAAAACCTAGAATGATTGAGAAATCGGTGTGCGTTAAATACATATCTTTTATTATGGCGTTGCTACAATTGGCTAAGATAATTTGACCAGCATCATTAGGAACGGTAAAATCATGTTGATTCTTATAATAATATAATGGTTTTCCATTGACAGTATTATTAATAATCGTATAAAGAAAACTTTCTTTGGGTAGCTTGTAAGAAGATAAATAGTTTCCAAGGAGAAGGCCGTCATCAATAAATGAGTTGTTCGCGATAGTAAGGTTAGTTGCTGTTGTAAATACATTAACTCCCAAGCGATTTGATGTAATTATATTTCCTTTAATGCTAACGTAAGATGAAAAAATTCGTATACCAGATTGATCCCAAATGACTTCGCCTTCATTACGTGCATTCATTATGGTGAATCCTTGCACAACTATGTTTGGAGCAGAAATGGTTACTGCATCTTCTTTAGTTTTACCGGCGTCAATAATTGTGTTGAATTTGTTTTCCCCCTTTAAGCATATTCTTTCTTTATCAACTACAATATGCTCCTTATAAACTCCAGATCTAACCAGAATATTGTCTCCAGAACTTGCATGGTCAATCCCTTCCTGGATAGTAGGAAAATCATCAGGAATGATAATATTTGGTACAAAAGATGTAGATTTTAACACTTTATTTTGATTTTTTTCTATTGTACTAGGTTGATTACCAATATAATATCCAACCAAGGACGCAACTGTCATCAGAAATATTATTAAAATAACAACAATAACCTTTTTCTTCTGAAAAATATCCACCATAGATACTATTATTTAATGTCTATTATTTAAATGTTATTCTATAATAAGATAATGCTGTATGTTTTGCTAGAGGAAACTGAAAAAAATGAGTAAATTTGTCTACGCTGCAAAGATAATATAGGTCACCAATGACGAGATTATGATAACGAGCAAGAGCGGATGATGGTACGGGCTCCTGTTAGAAATATCCGGAGACGGGGGTTGTTCTGCATCAAAGATTTTGAAAAGTAATGGCGAAGAGATTAACGATCTCGTCGTACAGACAGAAATGCTAGAGACTAAAATGATTTTATCTTCATCTTTTAAAAACATTAATAAATATATTATATATTATTTAAAGATGGAGGCAAAATAACATGAGGAAATTATTACCAATAATAATTGTAGGAATATTGATTTTAAGTGGAATAGGAGTTGCTGCTATAACAAGCAGTACAAATTCTAATGAAAATACCGATAGGCAAATATTCAAAACAAGTACAAAATATGATCTTGTAATTATTGCACCTTACATCTTTAAAAATCAACTTAAAAGATTAGTGGATCATAAAAACAAAGTTGGAATAAGCACCTTTATTAAGACAACCGAAGAAATTTACAAAGAGTACTCTGGCCGTGATAAACCTGAGAAAATTAAATACTTTATAAAAGATGCAATTGAGAAATACGGTATCACATATGTTCTCCTTGTTGGCGGTTTGAAATCACAGATTTATGCTAAACCAAGAGATGACCCGAATCAGGGTTCAAAAGGATGGTATCTACCAGTACGTTACACTAATCTTTATGATAATCCAAAATTCCCGCTTGCTGAAACAATGCATGATCCAGGTGTAATAAGTGATTTATATTATGCAGACATATACAACGCCGATGGTAGTTTTTCCAGTTGGGACCCGAACAATGATGGCACATTTGCAGCATGGGGCAAGCCAGGTGTGAAAAATGATACTGGAATAGATATGGTGCCTGATGTGTGCCTTGGCAGACTTGCATGCACTAGTGCAAAAGAAGTGAAAACTGTTGTTGATAAAATAATCACATATGAAACCAGTTCTGTTAAGACAACTGAGTGGTTTAACACGATGACAGTTGTCGCAGGTGACGGGTTCCTCGATCAGCAGGATCTAAATATTAAATGGGATACAACAGGTTTAGCAAATGGGCATTATGCCATTTATGCACAGAGTATAAATAATGAAAATTTAGAAGGACCAGTAGATACAGTACCAATAAATATTGATAGAACAGTTGAAACTAAAATAACTTTTAATCAAGACGACAATCTAAATCCTGCACTTAAAAATGGTTACCCTGCACCCCCTATAGCTGAGATAGTATCCATATCACCTAACAATACACTAGGTTATAGTGATTACACATATACTCCCAATGAGGGGGAAGCGTATGGTAATGACTTCAATCACTGGGCAAACATTAGCTACATAAATGGCATCCTAACAATAAGAGGCAAATCATATGATCCGCGACCATATGGAAATCTTACAAATATCCATGTGTGGATCAAGAACGAAGACGGAGTAGTAATTTTCTCAGATTGGAGAAATAACACTGAGATGTATTTCGAAGGTGAATGGACAACTGGTGAAAAAGAATTATTGGGTAGGGGAGGGGCTCTTTATTACATGCCAAAAAATTTCAAAAGAAATATCCTTTGGACTTCAAACGGTAGATTCACAGGCCAAAACGATGTAATTAAAGCCATAAATGAAGGTTGTGGTTTCCTTTTCATGTCAGGTCACGGCAGCCCAAATGTTTGGGTAGATCATCTCCCAGGCATACCTGGAAACCGCAAATATGGGGAAATTGATGGCCTGAAGGTTACATCTCTTAAACCATGGCGTCCTTTTTATTCGAAGCCAGCTTTTCCAATCGATTCCCTATCAAATGGTGAAAAACTACCGATTGCAGTGATTGGCGGTTGTCACAATAGCGATTTTAATGTCTCCCTTATTCCTGCAATATATGATATACTTCCGTATCTGTTTAAATCTCTACCTAAAATATCTATGTGGACATTTGGCACTGTTACTCCAGAGTGCTTCAGCTGGCGTCTTGTAAGTAACCCGCACGGTGGTGCAATAGCAACAATAGGCAATACTGGTCTTGGTTATGGTATGCCTGGCAAACAATTAACAACAGGCGGTGGTGATAGTTGGATTACTATAGAGTTTTTCAAACAGTATGGAACAGAAAATCAGACAATGCTTGGAAAAGCATACGCTCAAACGCTTACAAGCTACATACACACTTTTGACATGAATGATCTTGAATCAGGTCATCCTAAAACAGTACAACAATGGGTTTTATTAGGAGATCCATCTTTAAAGATTGGTGGATACCAATAAAATTTTTTTTTCTTTTATCAATTTATTTTTACAAAAACAAATTAATAGACTAACGTATGTTTTATTTTGATGATAGAACAAATTAGGGTTGGCTTTGATAATTTCAGTTATGTTATCTACTGCCGAATTAGTAAGAAAGCTGCAATTGTTGACCCTGGTTTTGATGCTTCTAAAACACTTGAGTTTTTATCATCTAACAATTTGAATTTGGAGTACGTTGTAGTTACCCATTATCATAGTGATCATTCGTTTGAAATCAAGAGAATAAAGAATTCAATTCCTTACTCAAAGATTGTTGCATCTGAACAAGATGGAAAAAGATTGGACGCAAAACCTGACATAATTGTTTCAGATGGTGATCAACTAAAACTCGGAAAAATTTTTATGAAATTCATAATAACGCCCGGACATACGCCTGGCGGATTATGTATAATTGTTGATGATGAGGCGCTTCTGACTGGAGATACATTGTTTATAGGAGATTGCGGAAGAACTGATTTGCAAGGTGGAAATCTTGTTCAGATGTATAATAGTCTGCATGAAAAAATTATGAATCTGCCAGATTATTTAGTTGTTTATCCGGGGCATGACTATGGAGATAAGCCATTCAACACACGTGATAATCAGAAAAAGAAAAATAAAACCTTATTGGCCAAGAATCTAGATGAATTTTCAAAAATACCTTAACTCATCTTATGAACAGTATTTTTAGAAAAATAAAATATAAAAAAAGAAGGTGGTGAATTTGTTATTGTTTTAATTGCTTACGCCACCTTCATTGCATGGTTCGTATGGGCTGAATGCTGGATCCCCAAATAGCATGTATTCATTGAAGGATGTGTATTTTGAGACAAGTTGAGTACCATAACCAGCAGAAGCTTCGCCGCCAGATGCACCTAATGGTGGGTTCCACCAGAAATTGCTGTCAGCATCTTCTGGGAGGTAGACATTCTTTGCGTCTCTGAGTGCTCGTCCTATACTTACGCCGTCATTTTTTAAATTGATGCATAGATCGTGGTATATCTTCAAACCGAAATGGAAATCTGGGAAGATGCCCTGTTGAGCGTTTTTCTCTGCTTTCTTAAGAGCCGTCTTTGTAGAAATTATGCTATCCCACATATGCTTTTTCGGTTCTAAGTATCCCCCAGGTATATTTGAGCTAGTAGGTGAGGCGATAAGTGCAGTTACACCAGAGTGCAAGAAAGCCTGTGAAATACTTGCTGTAGGAGTTATACCATTTATCCTTCCGCAGAAACAGCTTTCTAGCCAGACAAATGAAGGACCAAAGTTTACAGTAGTTACTTTTCTTGGGCTATACTCTCCGATCTTGTCCAAACCCTGCCCTGGACCCATAAAACCTATTAGTAGATAAGGAACTAGGTTCTTCCAAATTTTCTGCCATAGTTTTGGAGCATTAAGAATGAATCCATCGAAAGCAGAAGCTTCAAGAGTGGGACCGGCCATACCAAAATTAAATGGACAACCGTGGCCAGAGAGATAAATAAAGTTACTGTTTTGTAGGATATTTCTACCTTCTACGGCCCCTTCGCCAGCCAATCCTTTTATCTGTGATACCGGGAAGGTTAGTTTCCTATAAAGGTTAATATGTTTAATTTGATTTAAAGCCTCGTCACTAAAGCCGTCAATCATTGCGTATGAGCCTAAGGCAGTTTTTGTATTAGTAAACCCTAACTCTTTGCCCATCTCATTTTCAATTGCCATAGCGATGATTTTGCTAAAGCCCGTATCGAGCTTCCATGGCCCTACAACAAAGTTAACATAACCACTGCTAACCTTATTGAGAACATTTAAAATTTGTTTAACAATAGGTATGTGGTTAATAACTTGTGTCGCTAGAGGCATTCTAAAATCTAAACCGTCTCCATTAAGGACACCGAAAGTCTCTTTCCATTGAGACATCTGATTTATGATTTTATCATAGAAGATGGTTCTAACGACTAAAGCATCTGCATCTTGAACATCCCAACCAGCGATACGGCCAACAATGTTTTCCAGATATGGATATTGACTGTAGACATCTTTTTCCATGTTGTTATAATCATATGCAACTGGGTCTATATCCGCATATAAGTTTTCACTATCAGTTCCACCGCCACCAAACATTGTAGCGTCACTAAATGTTTCTACGTCATTTTTGTATAGCAATTGTGGTAGGCCTACAGCATCTCCAACTAATGCTATGTAGACAGGGTTATTTCTGTAATATTCGGTCAAAGCCTTCAGATCACTTTTCCCGTGGTATGGAATACCTGCAAGTTCTGCAAGCATTTGGTTGAGAGGTTCGTGGACATTGTCATAAAGATGTTTTGTCAGTAATGGAATTAGATCAGGGTTTCTTCCTCCGGGCATATAATAACCGGGACATGTCTTACCATCATCTGTAATACGGTCATCACCTGCTGCAAATGCAAACTCAGGTTTACCGTACATAATTCCTCTGTGATAAGATGTTATATACGGTGCAATGGATGATAGACTTTTCATCGAAGGATAAAGAGCGCTTTCCAATTTTGTTACTGTAACCTTTGCCGATACTGTCCCCTTATCACTTAGCGCCCAAGACCCAGTGGCGGTCACACTGAATTTTTGCCCTCCACAGTCATATAAAACAAAATCATTGCGATTAACATCTTGAATGATATTTCCCTTATCGTCTCTCACGGGTACGCCTTGGAAAGTAGCTCCTCCACCACTTAAATCGTATTTAGCATCTTCTGGAGTTATAGTAAAAGAGGCGGAATCATCAAATTCTTCAACACCTTCTATATTATTGTTGTAACCTTCAAACTGTATCAAAGCATATTTGTAGTCCTTTGGAATTGTAAACTCCCATTTAGCTTTGTCACTTACTAGCATATGTACCAAATTTTTAATTGTGCTTCCACGGAGGGGACTGTTTGATTTAATCTCTTTAGGTTCGAGATAAAACACCTTTGGTTCATCTAAAACTTTTGGAGGCCACGCATCTATCGGATTTGTTAATGTAACATAATCAATCCTGTATTTGCTGTCCACCGCCCCAAACTTACCGTTTAGGATCTCCATAGTTGCATTAAATATCTCTTCTACCGAGTTAAATCTCAATACACTGCCATAACCGTCTATATCGTCACCGCAAATCATTGTATATTTTACACCAAGTTTGTTTAGAACATTTGTTACATTTTCATCAATTGTATCAGTTACTATAACAGGGATTCTTAGATAAGAAGCAATGGGTGTTGCCATGACACCTAGCTCATATCCGTGTTGATTATTTTCAATTATAATAGCTGCGTCTGCGCTGTCCCAGTAGTTTTCTGCCAACCATAATGATTCTTCTTTTGCAGATCTAGACCCATCAAAGGCAACTTCTTTGAGTCCAAAACCTAAATCTAAAAAGCCCATTGCATTAGTGACTGCAGATGAAGGATTTGTTGAATTAGCTACATAAAGAGGAATGACGCTTTGCTCACCTTTAGCATCATAGTTTATAGCCAAAGGCGTCACAATAAGTGGATAAAATGGACAACTATCATCAACAGTTATTGCATCTGGCATTTCTTTTAAATTACCAGTTATTGATACAAATCTATTTGCTGTGATTGCTGGAACGCTTGTCGTTTTCGGAGCCCAAAGATAGACCCCTACCGTAGCTATAATTAGTATGGCCACGCCCAATATTGCTATAATCTTATCGTTTTTTTTCATTTTTTATCCCCAGTTTTCTATAATAATGTATAAGATAGTATATTTACCTCATTCTATATAATATTTTCTATTATATTTGCGAATTTTATAAAATTGCATAGAAATATACCTCTGCGAAGCTTTAAAGTTAATCTAAATTTGTTTTTAATAAAACATTAAACTACCATCTTTTTTTGCTTTGACAAGCCCTTTACGCAGCACAAAGACACCCAATGTAATAAAAAGTATTGACAAAAATAGGAGTATTAGAACAAAAAACATCATCTCTGATGTTGGAGTTGTAGGAATCAGTGATTTTCTTAAACCTTCAATTGAATAGTAAAAGGGCATATAGTTGGCTATTGGTTGCATAAATTGTGGCAGAACACTTATTGGGAAATACACACCACAGAAAAACATGACTATGTTTTGTAGTAAAGGAACCGTATCACCTATGTTCTTCAACCAGATTGTTAGTCCACCAAATATCATTCCAAATCCTGTCATCATTATCGTTGATAAAATGAATATTATTAGAGTATAAACGCTGGCAGTGGCAAATATTGTAACACCGAAAATAAAGAATCCGACCAAAATAAGAATACCCATTGAGATTAAACCAAAAAAACAACCAAAAAGTGCATAAGACAACATCATAGTAGATAATCTAGTTGAAGTAAGCAAAATAGATTCAAGTGTCCCCATCATCATTTCAGATGACAACGATGAGGATGTCGCACTCATTATACTCCATAGAAAACCCCAGCCTATCGATCCGATCAGTATAAATGAAATGAAATTTCCACCATATGATGAAAGAGCAGGAATATTCATAGACCCAAACATGCTTCCAAAAAGAACCAGATAAAAAAGATTAAAAATTAGACTTAGAAACGACGTGAAAAAAGCAAGCCTATACGTAAATAAAATTTTGAAGTCTCTTGCAATAAAAATTGGAATTTTTCTTAGTTCATCAAACATTTTTTACTCCTTCCATAAAAATTTCTTCCAAGGAAGGTTTCAACGTTTTTATTTCGCTTATTTCTATGTTTTTATTTTTAGCAAGTTCCATCAATTCTAAAAAGGTCTTTTTTACATTATCTGTTTTTATTTCGGCTATATTATCCTTGATTTCTACATTTTGTAAAGAGGTGAATTCTTTTGGTTTATCTGAAATCACAAGGATTTTCGTATGATCCCAATAGTTTTTCTTAAGTGTTTCAGGCTCCCCTTCAAGAACTATTTTCCCGTTGTTAACAAGTGCAATTCGATCACACATTTCTTCTATTTCATATAAATTATGAGATGCCCAAATTATCGTTTTATCTGCAAATCTATTTTTAATAAGTTCTTTTATTTCATAAGCTGTAACGGGATCTATGCCTGTGAGCGGCTCATCGAGAAAAAGCACCGGCGGATCATTTAAAAGCCCTACTGCGAGTGCAAGTTTATGTTTCATACCTGTAGAATACTTCATAACAAATTCATTTTCGCAACCTTTAAGGCTAAACAATTCAATTAATTCACTAATTCTTTTGTCAGGCTTCCATATGCCTCTCAATTGCGCAAAGAATCTTAGATTCTGCTTAGCAGTTAGCCTCCAGTATAACGATCTAGTAAATTCACCTGCAAGCAAACCAACTTTTTTTCTAACGATATTCGCATCTTTTGCAACATCGTATCCATCTATTGTTACGGTCCCACTATCCGGAATTATGAGAGTCGAAAGAATCTTAAGGGTTGTAGTTTTCCCTGCTCCGTTTGGACCTATAAGACCCAATATCTCTCCCTTATTAATTGTGAGATTAATATGATCTACAGCAGTAATTTTTTGAAATTTACCTTCTTTTTTTGAAATACGTCTTTTGAATGTTTTTGTTAAATCATTTATAACTATCATAACAAAATGCTCTTAGAAATGATATGTGGCATAAATTTAAAGATATCGAATAATTCTTAGTTTATCTATTAAATTAGAACTGCAAAATACCTAAATTTTAAAAAGGAATTATTTTGAAAAAATAAGATTTTAAATTGTTAATTTAACTTTTTAATTATACCTCTTAAGGTTTAAATAATGGCTCTCGATCAAATTCCACCTTAAAAGTCGCTCTTTTTTCTGTATTTACTTTTCCAAATATTGGTTTTGGTAAAATGCGAGGCTTATTCCAATAGTTTTGGTTCCAAATATTGCTAAATGACTCTTCAAAATAAGCGCTGTGAAGACTTCTTTTAAAGATGTTATGAAATATAGTGTTATTATTGGAAAACAATTCAAAATAAATGCCTTGGATGGAATTTTTTACAAGAGTATTCTCTGCAATATGATTGTTCGAAGAATATTTTAGATAGAGTCCATATCCGTTGTTTTCTAAATGATTCTGAGAAATGATATTTTTATGTGAAATAGATAACATTATCCCATAAACAAGGTTGTCTCTGATGTAATTTGATGAAATAGTGTTGTTTGAAGATCCTGCTAAGATTATTCCCCAGTTATTTCCCATTATTTTATTATCAGATATATTATTATTTGAGGAGTTTACGTAAATTCCTGAGTAAAAATAAAATCCGCTATTCTGAATTGTAAAACCAGATATTTCTACATTTTCTGCTGAGATGTAAACAGCATTGTTTTTTCCACAAGCATCAATTATTGTTGTTTCTTTGTTTTCGCCAATTAGATTTATTGTTTTATTTATAATAACATTTTCGTAGTAGGTTCCATTATAAACAAAGATGGTGTCTCCATCTAATGAGTTATTAATAGCGTCTTGTATGGTTTTAAAATCAGCGTTTCCGTCATCGTTAACATATATTATTTTTCCAGTTTCGATAGAACTTTTGACGGAACAACTCATACTGAGAAATAAAAATATACCTAAAATAAAGATGGAAGCCCATTTATATCGTATATTTTTGAACATATTATTTATATCCCCTTGGCTTTTTTAAACAAAGCAAGTTCAATTAACGGTATAGCTAAGCCACTCCTTATATCCTCGAGACCTCTATTAGTAAAATAGATAACGGCCGAATTATCTGAATTTCGTATTTTCATGCAAGAGTAATACCCCCATCCCGCACCAATGTGCCCAGAATAGTTCTCATTATTAGGCATCTCCCAAACCATCCATCCCAAACAATATTTCCAACCTTCTCTGTCAGGTGTCTGTATTGTATGCATTAATTTAACTGTTGATTCATTTAATATTCGAACGCCATTGTATATCCCACCATTCATATGAGCAATTAGAAAATGTGATAGATCATTAACTGTAGTTCTTAGATCATCTGCAGGGAAAAAATAGGTGCTATAATGTTGTAATGACTGATAGATTGCAATATAACTTGAACTGAGCACATATGGTATCGCAATTTTGTCTACATCCAGATCACGAAGATCGTAACTGGTATTATTCATACCAAGTGGTTTAAAAATATGTTCCTGGCAATATACATTGAAAGGTTGTTTCGTAATATTTTCGAGAATATATGCTAAAAGTATGTAGTTCATATTGGAATAATGAAATTTTTCCCCAGGTGACGATTCTCCCCACGTTACACCAGGGGAATAAAACCTCCCTCCAAGAATGAACCATTCTTTTATCCAATTATATGCGCCTGAAAGATTATGAAAACTATCTGGCATTACCGCTAATTCAGGAAATTTGATCTGTATCAATCCAGAAGAATGATTAAGAAGCATCTTGATTGTGATGGGTGTATCAGGATATTTAGGATGCCTGAGAGTAAAGTCAAGATATTTATTTACATCGTCATCAAGACTTAATTTTCCTTTTTCGTAGAGTTGCATAATTGCAGTAGCAGACATTGCTTTTGTAGTGGAACCAAGTAAATATATTGTATCTGGAGATGCGGGTTTCTTATTTTCAATATCATAAAAGCCGTAGCCTTTTGCCCATACAACAGTACCATTTTTTATTATGCAAGCTGAGAGTGAAGGTACACGACCGATTTTCAACATTAAGGAGATGTATCTATCAAAAAATTGCTCATCGTTAAATAGGTTATTAGATTCGAAAATTTTTGTTTCTTTGTTAGTCTCTATTCCCTTACTTGAAATAGTGACTGCACAACCTAAAAGTGACAGTACTATTATTAAGGAAATTATTTTTATATTTTTAACTAGGATCATGCTTCTGCTGTCCCCATTCCCAATTATTAATTTATTCTCCTTATAATATTTATTTATGCTACTATATAAACTTTCTTTAACAACTGTTATCTTAAAGGAACGCAAAAATATTCTTTCATTGGCAACCAAAATAGGAGGAAAAAACTGGATCTGGTTCCGTTAATGACTTGGTGGCAATATATGCGGTTCCTCTGCAGCCCCCGTTACATAAATTTTTAAATTTACAAGTGCCACACTTTCTAAATTTATCTGTTGTCAGATATCTAAATTTCCTGATTTTAGGAGATTTTTTCCAAATATCAGACACTCTTTCTTTTTTAATATCACCTAAAACAAACTCAGGAAATGCCAAAAGCATACAAGGATAAACTAAGCCATTTGGAGATATATACAGATTGTTCTTACCAGCCCCACACCTGCTCAAAGGTTCATTAGATGAAGCATTGCCAGAAAAAGTTACCATGTGAGGCGATTTTGAAATAATCATAGATCCTTCGTATTTTTTATTCAATTTGGCTATTTTTTCTCCAAGTTTTTTAAGTTGTCCGCTACTAAGTATCATTTTTTGTTTATCATCACATGCTCTTCCCAATAAAGAAACAGGACTTATTCTAATCGATTTAATATTTAAATCATGAAGAAAGGAAACCAAGTCGTCTATATCACCAACATTCAGTGGCGTAACAATTGTTGCAATTTCTACAAAGATGTTATATTTCAATAGATTTTTTATTCCTTGTAATGTTTTTTCAAAAGCTCCGTTAACTCCTCTTTGTTGATCGTGGTGCACAGGGTTTGAACTGTCTAAACTTATTTGTACAAATATGTGTTTGAACTTGGAAAACTTTTTTGCCATCTGCTCATCGATATTTATCCCGTTGGTAAATACGCTCATCCCAAGTTCCAATTTTTCAATATGTTCCAATATGTCAAATAAATCTGGTCGTAGTGTGGGCTCTCCGCCGCTTAAAGTAATTGACCAAGTTCCAATATCATTAAGCTCATGGATTACATCTATAATTTTTTGCGTAGAAAGTTCGGTTGGATCTTTCATTCTATTGGAAGCTAAGCAATAGATACATCTAGAATTGCACTTGGATGTAATGTCGAACTCTACAGACCGAGGAGCATATTTTGTTTTTGGAACAGTTAGTGGGATATCATCAACATTCAGTTCGGAAGAAGTAATTTGTTTGATTATATAGTTTATATCTTTTTTTGCTCGTTCCTCACTAATACTGTAAAGTTTAGCGATCTTTGAAACTGCTCTATCCCGCCCATGCTTTTTTACTGCTTTAATGAGTTCCCAGGAGGTCTGATTAATTGAAAAAAAACTCCCGTTGGTAGTATCAAAAATATGGAATGAACTACCTGTACGAGCGATTTTTAACATATTAAACGCGACTTATTTATTTATAATAAAATCAAATGTTTATTGGTGTATTATAGTTTATGGAAAAAAAAATTTAGAACAATATGCGAAGATCTGCAAATGAAAAACTTCCTATTTTCCATTTTTTTAGATTTCGTATTTCTGTTGCATATAGGAGACTTCGTTAGTTATGCTCTATGAAGACACAACAAAATGATAAAAAAATAATTAAATTCAATATGTGCTAAAAAACATTATGGCAGCCTTATAATTAAAAAATTGATACCCATTTTGTTTTAAAAATTCTTCAACAATTTTCATCCTTTTTTTAATTTCTTCTTCTGATATTTTTGGTTCTATTTCTTCAGCTCTTGTATTTTTTTTTATTGAAAATGAAAAAATCGTCCCATAATCAAATCTCATTAAACGCAAAACTTCTATTGTTTTTTCGAAATCTCCTTCCGTCTCGGTTGGAAATCCTATTATAAGATTTGTTCCCACTAGTAAAGTAGGGTTAGCCTTTTTAGCGGTTATTATAGATTGTTTTATTTTATCTATGTCTGAATATCGATTCATCAATTTAAGTATTCTTTCACTACCAGATTGAATTGGAATACATATTTTGTTAATTTTTCCCTTCTCTAAAATTTTTCCAAATTCATCCTTGTATTTAACTATCCAATCAGGGTGGGATTCTTCTAACTCAATCTGATAATTACCTTCAATGCTTGTTAGCTCATTTAACAAAGTTGGAAAATTGGTCCCGATGTCGATGCCATATGCCCCTATATCATCTGCTACAATGAGGAAGTTTTTAAAACCCAGTTTCAAACCCTCTTTAAACTCATCTAGAATCTGTTCGAGAGGCTTACTTTTTAGGGAGCCTATGGCTTTTTTAATAGCACAATATGAACAGTTACCTAGACATCCACGCGATATTCTAATATGATATGAATTTTTTATTTCTTGTGAAGCTTCGTTATAAATGAATTTCTTTTCAAAAAATCGAACATAAATATAGTTTCTGATTTTAAGATATATTTTGGCCAATGGTCCTGAGTGTTTGAATATTTTCTTTATAGTCCATACTAATCCTCCTTCAACATTAATCAATGGTTTATTTGCATCCTTAATTTCAGTGATCTTAATTTTATGATCCTTAAAGAACTGGTCTAGTTGCTCTATATCCTTCGTGATAATTTTTTTTCCTTTAAAAATTTCATCAAGATCTTCCTTATCCATAGCAGGTAAGCATCCAGAGACTATTAATTCCCCTTTATAATTTTTCAGTTTTTTTACTGCATCAAGTGAATTTTTTGCTTTTTCATTTGTAACAGCACATGTGCATAATAAAATTAGGTCTGCTTTTCTAGGGTTATTTATTATTTGATACCCATTTTTAATTAAATAGTCTGATATTCTTGCAGCATCCAGATTTTGTTTACTACATATGGAGCTTAGATAAATAAAAGCTTTTTTGGTCATTTGTAACATTGATGCTATCAATTCTTTAATTTATTTCTGTTTCTATAAATTTAGTCTTTATTTTCTGTTATTTTTCAGTTTTGCAATATATCACAAAGTAATTTAATAAAAGAGAGAATAGTTTAGACGATACTCTCAACTGTATAGATTAATCTATAGGTCGCAGAACCATCTAAACAGGAACGCACTTGGAAGACCAGACGTCATAGATCCAAGTTTTGTAACCCGTCTCAGAAACAAGGGTTTCATGTATTTCATTTTTTTTCACCTTTGTATATAAAAATATTACTTGTGCGCAATATATCTAATTTACGTTATTTTTGTAACAAAAAATTAACTTTTTGTTATTATAGTAACATATGTTGCTTCTAAATAACAAAATATTTCAGTTTTGTAATAAAAATACGGCATTTATTATTTTTAAAAAACATAATCATTTATCTCAGTCACATAAAGTCTTAGTTCCATATGTTTTTGGTAAAGTGGAAAGAGACAATACCTTTAATAGGTGAATATCTTATTACCAAAAAATCCGGAGTGTTATATTATGGCAGAGGAAGAATTATCTCCACAATTGCGTGACCAGATAAACAGACTTCAGCAGTTGAGATCACAGCTTCAAATGATAATTCAACAGCGACAACAAGTTGAACTAAGAATGCGAGAAGTTGACGAAGCATTGGAAGAGTTAGATAAAACAGAAGATAAAACGCCCGTCTACAAGAGTATAGGTGCAATACTTATAAAAACGAAGGGAAAGGGCGAAGTTACAAAAGAATTGAAATCTGATAAAGAATCTTTGGATTTAAGAAAAGCCACTCTTGACAAACAAGAGGGGAGAATTAAAGAAAAACTAAATGAGTTGCAGAGTAAAGTTCAGAACGCACTTAACCTGCCGGGCGGCGCACAAGAAAGTTGATCTTTCTACAATTTAAATGTGGATATCATGGCGATATTAAAAGAAAAATATCATTCTGCTTATGACGATTTCAGAACCGGATTTTTCTGTAAACTTTCTTTGTTTTTAGGATTCGCTCTATTGATTGTTTATATTTTTTTAGGAGTTAGTTCTTTACTTATAAATCAAAATGATACTAGTTTTCTTCGATTAATATATGGCGTATCTAAGTCAGGTTATGCCGACTCGTTGATAGCCTTTTCCATCTTGCTTATTGGAGTTGGATTTATTTTATATTTTTTACATTACCAATTTGCAAAATTAGCCAAAATAGCAGATGAAATTGAGAATGGGACGGAAGACAAAGAACTCGATCAAAATTAAGTTTTTATTTACCAAATCGCCTTTGTCTTTGTTGATATGTTTGTATGGCCTTTAAAAAATCTCTTTTTTGTAATGCTGGCCAATACACATCTGAAAAGTATAATTCAGAGTATGCCAATTGCCATAGCAGAAAATTTGATATTCTTTCTTCCCCAGAGGTTCTGAGTATCAGATCCGGATCAGGTAATCCGTTTGTGTACAGATTTGAGGAGACAGTTGGTTCTTTTATGTCCTCTATTTTTAGGTTGCCTTTTTTGACTTCATTTGCTATATTTTGTATCGCACGTATTATTTCTTCTCGACCACCATATGCAAGCGCTATGTTGAGTGAGTAATCGTCGTAGTTTTTTGTTTTATCCATGATATATCTGGCAGATTCTCCTATTTCCTTTGGGAGGGAATCTAGGTGCCCTAGCACCCTTACTTTTACTTTGTTTTTGTGTATGCGGGAGTCTTTTGCAGCCTTGTCTAATTCTTCTTTGCATAGGTTCATGAGTGTTTCTACTTCCTCGTTGCTTCTTTCAAAGTTCTCTGTGGAGAAAGCATAAAGTGTTAGATTTTTTATTCCGAGTTCGAAACACCATTCCAGTACTTCCCTTATTTTATCCCTTCCAAAAAGGTGGCCTGCACTAGGCGTTAGACCTAAATTTGTTGCAAAACGTCGGTTTCCATCCATTATTATTGCAACGTGTTGTGGCCGAGGGTACTTCTTTACTTCATCATATAGTTTGTAGTCCCGAAACTCATTCATCTTTTTCGAGATATGGCCATAGAAATCGGAGTTGTATACCATTGCAGCTAGTTTTCTTGCAACACTACTGCGCATTGCATATTCTTCAAACTCGTTGAGTTTTTTTCCTGCAAGTACTTTTAATGGTGATTTTTTAGTAGCTATGTACCTCGCCCCATTTTTGCCATTATATGTTTTTTATGCTTTATATATGTTAAGATTCGTAATTTTTATTGTTTTAAACCCGATAGATATCCTTTTATAACAAAAAGATATTGCACCTTTTCACGATTTAAAGGTGATAACCTGGGAAACATAAGACAAACGTTCATAAAAAATATTGCAATTCAACTTATAAAAACGTATCCAGAGCAATTTGTTGCCAATGATTTTCAGCACAATAAAGAAAAGGTTGCTGAATTATGTGATGTTAGCACTAAATTGATGAGGAATCGCATAGCTGGATACGTAACTAGATACCTCTCATCCCAGAGGAAGGGAAAAGCATCTTAACCCATTTTTAGGTAACAACCCAATATTTATTTTATGAGAGGCAAATTTCTGTATGGGTGAATCCATAGAAAGAATAGATAGCGCTCTGCTTGATCTGCACAATGGTAAATTCATTTTAGTTTACGATAACGAGAGCCGAGAAGGGGAAACGGACATAGTTATCGCCTCAGAGTTCGCCGCTCCCGAATCAATAAGAACTATGAGAAAGGACGGAGGTGGACTTATTTTCATTATGATTCCTAACGAGATTGCAAATAAACTAAAACTTCCATATCTTGCAGATTTGTTCTCAGATATGGATAACAGATATCCTGTTTTAAAAGAACTAATACCAAATGATATTCCATACGATACAAAATCTTCATTTTCGCTTTATATTAATCATAGAAACACATTTACAGGCATAACAGACATCGACCGGAGTTTAACGATGAGAAAGTTTGCCCAACTTACAAAAAAAATAGATGGAATTGATGATGGACTTGCAACAAAAATGTTTGGAAAAGAGTTTAGATCCCCCGGTCATATCCCTATATGCATAGCTGCAAAGAAACTTTTATCAGAGCGATCTGGACATACAGAGTTAATCGTTTCTCTTTTGAAAATGGGTGGTCTTACACCTGTTGGAAGCGGCTGTGAGATGATGGGTGATGACGGCAAGGCTTTGTCCAAAGGCAAGGCAAAACAATACGCAAATGACAATGGACTAGTTTTTTTAGAAGGAAAAGATATAGTGAGGGCGTGGAAACAATGGTCAAAGTAATGGCAACAGGAACATTTGATCTATTGCATATGGGACATATATACTATTTGAAAGAATCAAAGAAGCTAGGAGACAGGCTAGTTGTAGTAGTAGCACGAGATTCCACTGTAAGAAAGCTGAAACATGAACCTATAACGCCCGAGGAAATGAGACTTGATATCATCAAAGAGTTGAAAATTGTAGATGAGGCTGTACTAGGTCACAAAGACGATATGTATGCGACAGTCAAAGAGATCAAACCGGACATAATCGCACTTGGATATGATCAGGTTCATGATGAGAAAAAAATTGAACAAGAATTGAAAAAGAGAAAACTAGTCGCAAGGGTAGTCAGATTGCCCAAATACAGCGATATGGAAGATCTGGATGGTACACGTAGAATTATAGGTAAGATTATATCTGCCTATGAATTTCAAAAGATTATGGAGGAGATTGAAGGAAAATGAAAAAGATAGGTATTGCCGACACAACATTTGCAAGATATGATATGGCAAAGGCGGCTATTGATGAGTTGAAATCTAATGACACAGGTTTCCAGATAATAAGATACACGGCACCTGGAATAAAGGATCTGCCCGTTGCTTGTAAAAAATTGTTTGAAGAGCAAGAGTGCGACATTGTTATAGCACTAGGTATGCCAGGTCCAAAACCAGTAGACAAGCAATGCGCCCATGAAGCAACCATGGGACTTATACAGACACAGCTGATGTGCAATAAACACATCTTGGAAGTCTTTGTTCATGAGGATGAAGCGGAAGGCGAGAAAGAACTTGGTTGGCTTGCAGACAGACGCGCAAGAGAACATGCATTAAATGCGTTAGATTTATTGTTTGATCCTGAGAATCTTACAAAAAACGCAGGCAGGGGTCTGCGAGAAGGATTTGAAGATGCGGGACCATTAAGAAGTTAAGGGAGGTAAAAGAATGGAAAAAGAAGGAAAAATTAGACTGGGTGCTGTTGTTTCTGAGTTCAACTACGAGATAACAATGATGATGCTTGAACGAGCAAAAGAGCATGCACAGTTTCTTGGAGCAGAAATAACCCAGATTGTGAAAGTACCCGGCGTATTTGATATGGGTTTACCCATAAAGATGATGCTCAAGCGAAAGGACATCGACGGTGTTGTGGCCCTTGGAGCAGTAATTGAAGGGGAAACAGAGCACGACGACATAGTAATACAACACGCGGCAAGAAAGATAGCAGATCTGTCGATAGAGTACGATAAACCTGTTGGCCTTGGTATTACTGGTCCGGGTATGTCAAGACTACAAGCCCAAGATCGAATCGATAGGGCAAAAGCAGCAGTGGAAGCCGTAGTAAAACTACATCGAAGATTAAATCTTTAAAAAATGGTTTTACTACTTCTTTATTTTTTTATCTTTATCCAGCATTTTGAAAACAGAGGGTAGATGAATATTGTAGGATCCATCTTTCTGTATGATGATTGGTTCTTCTTCAAGTAGGCCTTTAAGATTGATATTGTACATTCCAGATTGTTCTACATCTATTGTCCCGGGACTGCCTGATTCTTCAGATTCTAATTTTTCTAAAATCTCTTTACGTTTTTTATCTGCTGTAGCATCTGCTTCTTTTTTCGTGATTGCTGTCTTTTCTTTTTCGGATAGATGATGGTCAATTGCTTTGTGAATATCCTTTTGTTTTATGGTTACCCATTTGTCAGATTTGCTTACAATTTTCCCGTTTTCCTCTCCAAGTACTTCGATTATTGTAGAGTTTAAGTCTTTAGCTACTTCGTTAGCTATGATATTTCTTTCTTCTTCATTTAATGGTTTTTTGGTGAAAAAAAATCTGTTTCCTCCACAATCTGAACAACCTTTCAAAAGCTGAGGGGAGCCTTTCTCAAATGTTTGCCCGCATTTAAGACACTGGTGAGGCATTATTTTGCTCCTTTACCAGCTATTATCATGGTTTGAATTATGTGATTATCTTTACTTATTGTTTTTAACAAATCAGCAGGACCAATTACTGTCATGCGAGGTTTTTTCATAACGCCTAAAATTTTCTGAATAAACGAGGGTTTGTCTTCCCCATACCCGTTCATCTCGATACCGATAAAGGTGTCCTGTTCGATTTCTTTCATAGTTTGTTCTATCAGTGTTGCTTGTTCAATTGAAGTAAGACCCTGTTCCAATACCAGTATTTTTCCATTTCTAACCTCATCAAGTATGAATCTTAGCCGCTCAGGAGATGAAAGCTGTTCTAGTTTTTGACGGGATACAAGATTAACTGCGATTCCGCCATCTCTTTTAATCATCTGATCTACCTCCTTTTTTTCCTTCTTTTACTGAAGTGAGTTACCATCGTACTGTACAAGTTTTCTGCATTATAACCGGTTAGTGCACTGATTGGCACAACAGGATGTTGCGGAAATGCAGATTTAAGTGTAGCTGGGCTCGCATCCTCTGCATCTATCTTGTTTGCAGCTATTAAAACAGGCAGATTGCGTGCCTCAAGATTTCCAAGAATAGTTACATTTACCTGTGTGAATGGATCCTGTGTTGCATCCATTACAAGAACGACTCCATCAATATCTTCAAGCCATCTTATGGACTCTATAACGCCCTCGGTGGCCTCTTTTGCCCTTTGCTTTGCTTCGTCCCTGCTCAAACCAAAGGTGTTCATGAATTCCTTATAATCAACTTTAGTAGCTATACCGGGAGTATCAACAATATCCATCATGAGAGATGAGTGTCCATTTTCTACCTTCACATTTCTTTTCCATTTGGCTCGTCGTGTTTCATGAGGGATTTCAGAAACGCTTCCCATGATGTCCCCAGTCCAATCACGTAAAATTCGATTTGCTAAGGTTGTTTTCCCAACATTTGGTGGACCGTAAATACCTATCCTTGCATGTTTTTTACCAAAAATCCTCTGAATAATAGATGCAAAACTGCCTTTGCCAAACAATCCCATCCCTTTCATCCCTCCTAGTAATTAGGTTTTTTAATTGGGAATAGTATAACTTTAGTAGTTTATTAGTTTAATGGTAATATTTTAGTTAAAGAAAAATAATTGCGATTTAAAAATTATAAAAGGGAAAAAAATCTAAATTCGATAAATAAAATGGCAATCCTTAAATATCAACTAATTCATTCTTGTACCTTGAAATTATTTAATTTGGGAGGCATAATAATTATGGTAAGAGAGGACATAAAAAGTGGAGAAACTGAGCATATAAGTTCCATTAAAGAAAGATTACGCCATGTAGCAGATGAGATTGATACCATTAAAGATTCTTTTTCCAAAAACACACAAGACTTGGCAAGAATCCAGAGTATGCTTGACATAGGAAATCTGGAAGAAATCAGTGGTGTAATCGAAAATTTTGAAAGTCGTATTTCAGAGATGGAGCGCAAAAGAGAAGAGGCAGTTGAAGGGGCAAGAAGATACAGCGAAGAACTTGAAAAAGAAAAAGAACGACTCATCAAACTATGGGATGCCTATAAGAACCAGGAAGAAGAGCTTTCAAACACTGAAAAAAGAATTGCCGAGTTTGAAAATAAAGTGAGAGAAACTGAGGCTTCAAAAAGAGAGCTAGAAAGTGATCTTACAGCTCGAATAAACACACTTACTATAAAACTTGAGGAAAACGAGAACAACGCAAGAAAGTTTGACGAGTACAAATATAAATGCGAAGAATTCGACGGCGTACGTGATCAATTAGAAAAAGAGATTCGTAGTTTAAAAAATGAACTGGACACCAAAGATGATACGGTAAGCTCTCTACAGAAGCAAGTTGACGAGTTGGAAGGATACAAAGAATATGCGGGATATAAAGACAAACTGGATGATGTATCTGTACAGTATGAGAAAGAAAAAGAGAGACTTACAAAGCTGTATCACCTCTACGAAGAGACTGAAGCTGAGTGCAAAAACCTAAAGGAAGAGGTTAAAAACTGGGAGAACTGGTTTGACTCCAACCGAGAAATATTTGATCGCTTGTTTTCAATGAGTCCGCCTGGTGCCGCAAAGGAAATATCTACATCCATTCCTCCAATGGCGGAAGAAATGCCGGAGACAAAAACAAAAAAGAAACTACGATTTAGAAGATAACTCTCTTTTTTATTTTATATTTTTCTTTATTTTATATCTTAGTTTCTAGTATAGATTGAGATTTAGTTGTTGTTTCTCAAAATGGCATTTTTACAGGAAACATTTAAATATTTGTATATTGAAAGTATAACTATAGTTGAGTGTGAGGAAATATGAAGAAAATAATCATATTGATGATAACAATAAGTATGTTATTAGGTACAACATCTCTAGGCGCAGGCAGACAACCAATTGTTAAACAAACTGTTAAAAGAAATATCCTGTACGTCGGTGGGAGTGGACCTGGTAATTATACTACAATTCAAAGTGCAATAGATAGCGCCTCTGCTGGTGACACAGTGTTTGTTTACAGTGGCACATATAATGAAAATTTGATTGTGGATAAATCTATCAAATTAATCGGCGAAGGAGAAGATACGTGCTCCATCAATGGTGACGGAGTTAGAAATGTTGTCAATATCACTACAAATTGGATAAATATGACTGGCTTTAGGATAGTTGGAAATGGTGGTGAATGTGGTATTTATGTAATAACTGATAATGTAACCCTTTCTCATAACCACGTTTCAGGAAATATCATCGGTATATCCCTAGATGAATCGACTGATTCAACCTTATTTATGAACAATGTCACTGAAAACTATGGAATTGGATTAAAAAAAGGAATTGGCATATACATTAATAATTCTAGATTTGTCGATGTCCTTTATAATAACATTTCTAAGAACCATGCATTAGCACAATATGCAAACCCTAGTCAAGAATCTGGGATTGGGCTTGTTATTGAAAATTCAGAAAATATCAATGTCGAACACAACAAAATATTTGAAAATTATGGTGTTTGTGAATATACATTTTCTATGGGTTATTCTGGGATTGGGTTGTACATTGAAAGTTCAGAAAATGTCAATATCGAAAATAATAATATTTTTGAAAATTATGGCGTTAGTGAATATCAGTATTCTATGTTATATACTGGGATTGGAATAGATTTTGACCAGTCTGACAATAATAATATACGCTCAAACAACATTTACGAAAATTATCAACTAGGAACTGGTTCCATTGGGGGAACCGGGATGGCAATTGCTTTTTCATCATCTGATCACAACAACGTTTCATACAATTGTATCTATGGCAATATTGGTGATGATAGTATGTCTTTTGATATCACAATTGAACTTCAAGGATCATATTACAATGATTTCCATGGTAACAATATATTTGAAAATGGCGGAGACGCAATGATTCTTAATTATGCAGATTACAATAACATCATCGAGAATGTTATCAGCAATAACTCTGGAAACGGATTGAATCTGTATTATGGTTGTGATCATAACCATATCATGAATAACAGCATCATCAGTAACTCAGATAATGGAGTTCGAATTTTACAATCTAAACATAATCAAATTGAATTCAATAACATTTCTAAAAATTCTAAAAATGGACTACATATCGCAGGCATTAATTATGGAAATTCAGAATACAATGTTGTTTCGCATAATATTATATCGAAGAATTCTGGAAATGGTATCCAACTTGACAGGGATGACGCTCACGCGATCACACGTTACAACCACCTCTTGAACAACGAGATATTCGAAAACTCAATTGGAATCAAAATAGCCAACTGTTCAAACAACAATGAAGTAAGAAACAACAGCATAAGAGACAATTATGACTACGGAGTATATATTTCTTCAAGTTGTTATTCAAATGTTTTATATCACAACAACCTTGAGTCCAACGTGAATCAGGCGAATGACGAAGGGACTGATACATGGGATAACGGCAACACGTCTGGCGGTAACTACTGGGACGATTACGCTGGAAATGACAGTGACGGCGACGGCATCGGAGATACCCCATACGTAATTCCGGGTAACAACAACGAGGATAATTATCCGTACATGGTCCGAAATGGTTGGATCGATAACCATCCACCGGTTGCTAATTTCACTTGGGTGATAAACGATCTGACTATCACCTTTAGTTCAACATCTACAGATCCTGACAACGATATTGTTAATTGGACGTGGAGTTTCGGTGACGGAAGCACTTCATACGGTGAGAACGTGGTACACCAATACGGGGCCAGCGGAGGATATGTAGTGAATCTCACAGTAAAGGATGATGATAGCGTCACTGACTCTATAGAAAAGGCTGTCGTTCTTGTCGATAATCAACCACCCACAGCAGCATTTTCCTACAGTCCAACGAATCCAACAACAGAAGACATTATACAATTCACGGATGAGTCTACAGATCCTGATGGAATAATCATGTCTTGGATTTGGACGTTTGGGGATGGAAACACGTCCTCAGGACAAAACCCCTCACACCAGTTCGTTGAAAGCGGCATTTACACAGTCAGCCTTACTGTTACCGATGACGACGGAGCTAATGATACTGTTCAAAAAACAATCATTGTTTCTTCTTTAAATCATCCGCCAAATCCACCGGTTATCTGTGGTCCAACTAGCGGAAAAGCCGGAATAACATATACATACAACCTATCTTCAACTGATCCAGAAGACGATGATGTCTACTATTACGTAGATTGGGGTGACAACACAAGTAGTGGATGGATAGGCCCATACATGTCAGGTGAGATAATTACTGCGAATCATTCTTGGTCTCAACAAGGTTCATACACTATCAAAGCAAAAGCAAAAGACGTTTACGGTGCAGAGAGCAACTGGACAATGCTACCTATTACAATGCCACTGGATCAGCCGGGCAGCCAGAGTCAGCCTCAAGTTAATCCGTCACCAAGCCAGCAGAGTACTCCATCTGTTAGTAAGCTAGTTAGCACTACTCAACAACCCACAACTGGTTCAACCACGATAAGCAGCCAACCAAGCAGCACAACTACTCAGCAATCTGTAACTAGTAGCACAACCACTACTACCAGCACATCTGCCACTAAGACCACCACAGCTACTTCAACTGCTCCAGCCAGTAAGAGCACCAGTCTACCAACCAGTAGATAATAACTAACTAAACAAAATCTTTTTTTCTTTTATTCTATTTTTACTACACTAGTTCCATCTTCGTTTTCACTTACATTTATCACATTTTCGACATAATTTTTCACATCATCGATGTGAGTAATGAGGAAAATCTGCCTGAATTTTGATGACAAACCATTCAATGCTTTCATGATATTCTGTCTTCTAATCATATCCTGAGATCCAAATATCTCATCTAGTATTATGAAATTGAATATGCCGCCTGCACGCTCGGTTATAACCTCCGAAATAGCCAGTCGCAGACATAGATTAGCTAGATCCTCTTCACCTCCTGAAAAACGTTGTATACTGTAGGAGTTGCCGCCATCATAAATCATTATATTGTAGTTTTCATCCAATTCCATCTGTTGGTATTTTCCGTCTGTGAGACGTTCAAAATAATCGGATGCATAAGACGACAACGTGGGTTGTATTCTAGATATCAAATGCGACCTAAAAGACGACATAACCTCGCTGAGCGTACCAAGTTGCTGAGAGTTTTTCTTTTCCTCTTTTATTTTATTTTTGAATTCTTCCAGTTCAGTTATCTTGTCTTGAAGGTTTTTAATTCTTTGGGCAATAAGGTTTTTTTCGCCATCTTTTTTTTCTAGTTCCAACTTTGAATCTGAGAGCGCTTCCTTTTTATCGGTTAGAAAGTTCAATGTAGACTGATACTTTTTATAAAACTCATTAAACTGATTTTTAACAGATTCGTATTCTGCAATAGCAAAATCTATTGTTCCTATATTCTTCAATTGTTTCTCGTTGTTTTCTAGTTCTATTTTTTCTCGGCTCATCTCCGCCAAAATATTATCGATTGTTGCATCTATTCTTTCTTTTTCCCTCAATTGAGATTGCAGATAATTTCTTTTCTTTTCAAAAGCCTGCTTCTCACGAGAAAACTTATCTTTTCCTTCCAAAGCGGTCTTAATATTTTTCAAAATGGATTCTACCTTGCCGACTTTTTCTTGTTTTTCTTTGTCAAAATTTTTCAAAAGTTTATTGTGTTGTTCACCCAAAAGTCTGTCACAAGTAGGGCATTTTGCATCAGGTCCCAATTTCAAAATATTTTTTTTCTTGCATTCTATGTCTGATATACTTTCTTTAATGTTTTCCGCAATTGTTTTTTCCTGCTCGATTTTTTTAACTAATTTTTCTATTTCTTCATCTGTTAATCTAAGTTTTTTTTCAACTTCTTTTACATCTGCATCCAGTTTTTCAAAACCTTTTGTCTTTTTACGTTGCGTTTCTATGATTCTTTGTCTTTCTGCTATCTTTGATTGCAAATTTTTAAGTTCTACATCCAGCTTTTTTTTGTTTTCGAAAAGGGTTTTTTTCTCAGCTAATTTCTCTTTTAAAAGGTTTATTTTTTCGTAATCTTTTTTGTTGGATGCACAATTTTTTTCAAGGTTTTCTACTTCTTTTTTTAAATATTGTATTTTTTCTTTAATTTCTTTTATCGATTCATCCAAGTCTTCTTTTTTCTTGTCCAAACTTTTAACTTCGTCATTATAACTTTCAATCTTGTTTTTTCCAGTTCTTTCATCTGTAATATCCTGGCTGAGTTTTTCTATCAGTGTGTCTTTGTTTTTCTTATCGGCCCTTATCTCTTTTACAACCTCATCCAATTCATCTATACCAAGCATTTTCAATATAAGAGGTCGTCTTTCGCTAGCATTCATCGCCGATAAAACGTTCAACTCTTTTTGTTTGGCAAATATCGAAGTGAAAAACGATTTGAAATCCATTCCTAGTCTTTTCTGTATGTATTTGCTTGCTATTTCTGCACCGCTGGCCGCAAGCTTATCATTTATCATGACAGATGCTGAAGCAGATAGATTTTTGCCAGACATCTCACGAACTATTCTATATCTGTCTTCTTCAAAAATAAAGTCTAGTTCCACTCTACAAGGATCTGAATCTGCAGCATCTTCTCGTTTTATCTGGTCTGCTGACGTCCTTGCGGCAACGGGACCGTATAGTACCCAGGCAATGGCCTCAAAGATGGTTGACTTCCCAACGCCGTTGAGTCCCATAACACCGATTATGCCGTCAGGAAACTCTACAACGGAATTTTTGAATTTTCTATAATTTACTAAAGTAAGGGCCTTAAGAATCATTTTTTCTCTTCTCTAGATTCTATTTTTTGAATATAATCCAAACCAAGTTTCAGCAAGTTTTCTTTTTCCTCGATGTTTTGCACTCTAAGAAATACTTCAAATTCGTTTGCCAGCGCATCTATCTTTGATGTTTCGCTTGCCTTTGATCCTCCCTCTTTGATTACATTTGCTTTGATTTCATAATGAACTGCTTCGCTACTTTGTTCTCGGATTGTGCTAAAATCAATCCCCCGATAGATGTGGGAAGGTATGCCATCTAGTATTATTCGAAAAACTTTGCCCTGCGGTTCTATTTCTTTAATGGTCTTTTTTATACACTTCATTACTTCATCTAAGGATAGGTTTGAACAATTTATGGGACCCGAATCTACCATGGGTCTGTTTTTTAAAGGAACGAAATTGTGTTTGATTTTTCCATCTTTTAATTCTAGCTCTATGAATCCTTTTTGTTCTCCTGCATCTGAAAAAGTAAAACACTCTGTAGAACCAGAATAAAAAGCATTTTCAGAGACTTTTACGTATTTGTGGTAATGCCCTAAAGCTATGTAATCAAAATTTGATTTCAGATATTGCGTTGGTATTATCAACTCATTGAATTCATTCATGCTGAATTCTTTTATACCTTTCACACCACCATGCACAAGAAGTATGTTGTAATCATTATTTGGTTCAGGTTTGAGTTTCTTTAAATTATCATTGAATTCTTGTTTTGTAGTCGTTTGAGGAAGGGCATGAATTGTTATTTTTTTACCGTCTATTTCAAAAGGAATTATTTCATAACTGGCGTTGTATATTGGATAAACATTCTCTATGTGATCTAGTATGCTAAAAATGTGTCCTGTTTCTTTGAGCTTTGGATGTTCGTGGTTTCCAGCTATTATCACAAAAGGTATTTCTTGTTTTGAAAGGCGCAGTATCTGATGTATGGCAAACGTTATTGCTCTATTTGTTGGTCTTACTGAGTCGAATAAATCTCCTGCATGGATAACAAGGTCTGGTTTTGATTTAAGCGCGCAGTCAATAAACTGTTTAAAAGCATCATAAGTATCCATTTCACGTTGATTTACTCCGTCCTCAGTTACACGACGATAGGCAGAATAGCCAAGATGGGTATCAGCAACATGTAAAATCTTCATCCTATCATTTTCTACGTGCTAGTTTTAAAGAAACAACATCACAAGCAAGTGTCACAGCATCAAGCGTTGGTGCAATGGGTGGAGCATATGCAGTTTCAAGTTTTCTAAATGTTTCGACATCCATTTCATTTAGAATAGCACAGGCAAATGTGTTGATTCTTTGAGCTGCATTGAAGCCAACTGCTTGAGCTGCAAGTATTTTGCCTGTTTCTTGACGTACAATAACCTTTACAGAAATTGGTTTACCGCCTGGGAAATACTCTGGCAAAGATGATCCATTAAATTTTCCTGAAATAGTAGGTATATTTTGCATATGATTTGTAGTTGGCCCAACTGCAGCAATTTCTAATCCAAAAAACTCAGAAGTACATGTTTGTAGGACACCCGCAGGTAGTTTGTAGTTTCCACCCGCCGCATTTGTACCAGCAGTTATGCCTTGCCTTACACCAATGCTGCCTAGGCCTATTAGAACCGGTTGTTTTGTCACAAAATCCTTGTACTCTGTACAGTCGCCAACTGCATAGATGTTCTTTACACTAGTTTCAGATTTCTCGTTTACAACTATACCGCCAGTTTTTCCTATTTCGCAACCTGCAATTTTAGCCAAAGTAACATCAGGTTTACAACCTGTAGCAATAATCAAAAGATCAGTATCTATTTTCTTTTCTTCGCTGGTTTGGTTATTCTTTATGATAACCTTAGTTATGCTACCGTTTTCACTTTCAATTTTTGTTGCAAGAGAATTCAAATTTAATGCGACATTCTTGATTATTTCTCCAAAGACGATCTCTCTCATATCTTCGTCAAGTGTATTTGGTAAAACGCCTGGAAGAGCTTCTACAATTGTCACATCCATTCCTTTTTTATGCAAAGAGTCTGCCATCTCCAGCCCAATCAACCCTGCTCCAATAATTGTTGCTTTCTTTCCTTTCTTTACAAAAGAAGAAATCTGCTTTGCGTCATCGATAGTCCGAAGTATGTGAACACCACCAACTATATTCCCGTTCTCTTGAATATGTTGTATTGGAGGAATAGAAGGTTTTGCACCTGTGGCTATTATCAATGAATCGTATGACTGCTCGAATGTTTCGTTTCCTTTTTTTGCAATCGCAACCTGTTTTTTTGTATCAATTTTCTCTATCGTTGTGTTCAAGTGAAGAGTTATGTATGCCTTATCAAACCATTCCTCTGAAAATTCAACTAAGCCGTCAAAACTGGGTATATCTCCAGATATAACATAAGGCAATCCGCACTTAGAATATTGAGGATATTTTCCTTTTTCAAAAACCGTAATTGTAGCTTTTCTATCGGTCTTACGTGCAAATTGAGCAGCAGTTCCGCCACTCGCACCACAACCCATTATCACTATATTTCTGTCCTGATTCAAATAAAAACCCCACTAAGTCAAAGCAATGTTTTTTTAAAATGTTTTTGATTGTTTCCAAAATTAATAAATTAGCACGGCTTTTACGCCTTTTGATTTTCTTATTTTTGGTATAAGTGATCCAGGTATTTGTTTTTCTGTGATTATGAAAAGTCTTGGTTCTTCTGATAATTCAAAGTCATCCACGATTGCTTGTCTTATGCTAATGCTTGCTTGTGCAATTATCGTTGCAACATCTGCAACTATTCCTGGTATGCTAGGATCTTCTGGTATTATCTCTATTACACCCCACTTCATTGTTGATGCTACATCTTTTAGATGACATGTTGGCTTAAGTTTCAAAAACACCTTGTTTAGTTCTGGTTCTTTTGAAATCACATCAATCGTTGCAGCTATTGCTCTTCTATCTACACCCATGGCTCTAGCCATTTTTGAATCAGATATTTCGATTTCTGCACAGTATATTTTATGATCTTTTACTCTAAGCCCATATTCTAACATTTTTTGTGCGATTTTTTTTCGCCCAGGATATCGGTTGAAATATTTAGCAATATTTTTCCACATACGACTTTTGTAATATTAGTCATAATATAAAGATTGTACATTAGTTTCTAAAATAAGATGCTGATGTATAATATTGTACAATAATGTACATTTTTAAACAAGATTTAAATAGAGAGAAAAACATAGTAGAATATGATACTATGAACAAAATAAAAATACTGCTCGATGAAAATGATTTACCAAAAAAATGGTACAACATACAAGCAGATCTAAAAACTCCACTAGATCCTCCATTGAATCCTAAAACAAAAAAACCGATAAGCCCTGACGACCTAAAAGCGATATTTCCAATGGAACTCATCAAACAAGAAGTCAGCAGGGAGAAATACATCGCAATACCAAATGAAGTTAGAGAAATATATCGACTATGGAGACCTACCCCACTATATAGAGCATTACGTCTGGAAAAAGCTCTTAAAACACCTGCACAAATTTACTACAAATGGGAAGGAGTAAGCCCGGCAGGAAGTCATAAACCAAACACAGCGGTAGCACAGGCATACTACAACATGAAAGAAGGCATTGAAAGAATTACGACTGAAACAGGAGCTGGACAATGGGGTTCTGCCCTTGCGTTCGCCACTCAACTATTTGGACTCCAATGTCGCGTCTATATGGTAAAATGCAGTTACGAACAAAAACCATACCGACGAATCCTCATGGAAACATGGGGTGCAGAAGTCTTTCCCAGTCCAACTACTCTTACTAATTCCGGGAGAGAAGCCCTGAAAAAAGATCCAACCACCTCAGGCAGTCTTGGACTAGCAATAAGTGAAGCGGTTGAGGATGCAGCAGCACACGAAAATACAAATTACTCCCTTGGATCAGTGTTAAACCATGTGATTCTCCATCAAACGGTCATCGGCTTAGAACTAAAAAAACAGTTTGAACTCATTGACAAATATCCTGATATTATATGTGGCTGTGTAGGAGGGGGAAGTAATTTTTCAGGAACAAGTTTTCCTTTCTTGGAAGACAAGATAAAGGGAAAGAAACCGGATTTGAAAGTGGTTTCCTGTGAGCCTTTAGCCTGCCCCACTCTTACAAAGGGAGAATACAGGTATGACTATGGTGATAGTGCGGGTCTCACTCCACTTCTCAAAATGTACACACTTGGACACAGCTATGTACCGCCTGCAATTCATGCAGGAGGTTTGCGATATCATGGCGATGCACCGCTTCTTTGCAAATTAACAAAAGATGGGTACATGGAAGCTGTAGCATACTATCAAAAAGAAATTTTAGAAGCAGCGACACTATTTGCTAAAACTGAAGGAATAATTGTTGCACCTGAAACTGCACACGCAGTAAAAGCAGCAATAGATTTTGCCAAAATGTGCAAACGGAAAAATGAGAAAAAAATAATTGTTTTCGCAAACAGCGGACATGGACATTTTGATCTCGCCGCATATGATGCATATCGTAATCAAAATCTTCAGAACTATGAATATCCTAAAGAATTAATTAAAAAAGCAATGGCAGATCTTCCAAAGATATAAAATAGGAAAAGATCTGCTGTTTATTTTCCTGATTTTTTTGTTTTCTTTGCTACCACTTTTTTTGGTTTTGTTTTTGGCTTTGTTTCTTTCGTCTCTGTCTTTTTAGCTGGTTTTTTTGCTTTGGCTTTTTTCTCTGTTTTTCCTTTGGGCGCCTTGGCAGGTTTTTCTTCCTCTTTTGGTTTTTCCTCTGAAACTTCTTCGTTTATCTCTGATTCTCCCTCAGGAGCCAATTCCTTTTCGGCTTTCTTTGTCTTCTTTTTTTCTTTTGTCTCTGGCTCAGCAACTTCTTGTGGCTCTTCCTTTTTCTCTGGTTTCTTATCCTCCATAATAATTGTCGGAGGGGAAACTACTTCTGACTTGTATATCTCTATTCGTTTTACAGGATAGAAACCTTTGCAATTTTTATATATGTCACTGCCTGTTTTTCCATCAAGAATAGCCTTTACAAATTCGGACAATGTGCTAGTGGTTCCTTGATCAAAAAGTGTTTTTTTCATGGCTTCACGAACCACTTTCTTTTGTGAGTTCTGTATACGTTTGTCTGTTGTGGCAAATGGTTTTACTCGAAGAACTGCTCCATCTCTTGTGGTAATGTCGTACACACCATCGACCTTTGATTTTCTTCGCCTTATCATTCTTCTTAGATAATCTGATGTAAGCGTATGACCAACGAACTGCGTGTACGCATTTGTTTCTTCCACTTTGTTTATTCTAAAAAATAATTTTATATGCGATTTTCTAAAATCATTTGTCAAATCTTGAAGTGATATCTCTGCGATCCTGCCCATCATGCTGCCGGGGCTATCTGCTAAAGTATCAGCTATCTGAACATTATCAAACGTTGGCGGTGCTAGTACAGCGTACCAACCTTTTGATTTCCATTTATCTTTGGTTTTTTTTACCGAGGTTCTTGTTCGTGCTTTCGTCATAATTATCACGTTACTTTACTCTAATAAATATATTAGAACGGTTTTTTCGGTAACACAGTCCATATACTTAAAATTATGGTGATGGCCTATCTGATGCGGTCATTATTGAGTTTATAAACTGCAACTGAATTTTAACCATGACGTAAAATTTAAATACCCATATTGTATATTCCCACAAAATTCCCACAAGGTAAAACATGAATGCGATAATAAAGCTTGGCATAAGAGGGCGTTTGGTAATTCCAAACGAATTTCGAGAAGCCCTTAATCTTAAAGAGGGTGACGAGGTATTGATTAGTTTAGATTCTAAAACAGATACTTTGATGATCAGCCCAATTTATGGAAAACCAACAGATTTAATAAAAATAGAGATAGAATTCGGTGACACCCCTGGTTGCCTAGCAAGAATCGCACAGAAAATAGCCGACATCAATATCGATTTGATAACAACTGAATCAAAAAGTTCTCAACGAGGAAAAATTGCACGATGGAGCGTCATTGCTGATATTTCGAAATGTTCTTATTCAGTTAATGAAATTAAACAGTTATTGTTGCAATCTGGTTTTATAGAGTCGATGAGTATCACAAAGATATCTCGTGATCGCCTTCATCGCTAATAATTATTCTCCATCTTTTTTAGAGTTCAAAATTGATTGGGCGGGAGGTGATACATTATAAGAAAATCAGTAATTTACAGTTTAGGAAATCAACTAGGACTACGAAGAGACGATATCGACGAATTACTAACAAACAACTTAGAAATATGCTCGCAATACAGTAGAACTATCATGACGACAAGCACAAATTTGTACAAATCAGGTGGTCACTACGGAACCGTAAGTATTAAAGATTTCAAGTAGGACTTTAGTTATTACTAATAAAAAATTTAGAAGGCGGATATCGCCTTCACATTTTTTTTATGACAAAACATTGTTATTTCTTCAAAAATTCTATCATAGTGAACATCATCATTTATCAAATGATAATGGGTTGGATATTGCCTTTTAATATTTTCAAAAATACCTGGTTTAAGATTGAATTTGTCAACCATCATTTCTTTTGCACCATGGCTAGTAAAAGTATCAATAATTCCAGGAATATCATCAAGTTTTATCGTTGGATATATTGGCCCGAAAAAAACAGTTGTCTTGATGCCAGCTTTGCTGAATGTTTTCATAGCAGTCAGTCGCTCTTCAATAGATGACGTAAAAGGTTCCACAATCTTCCTTTCAGAATCATTTAAAGTTCCGATGCTAAACATCACTTCAACATCAGAGAATTTTGATATTAAATCTAAATCTCTCAGGACCAAGTTTGATTTTGTCTGGATATGGATTGGAAAATCATGAATCAACAGCTGCTCTAAACAGTATCGTGTAAGGTTGTATTTCTTCTCAATTGGTTGATAAGGATCTGTTACCGTAGAAATGCCAACTACGCCTGGTTTTTTCTTTTTTAGTTCCTTTGCTAGAATAGAAGGTATATTTTTCCTGGTTTCTACAAAACCTCCCCACTCACTTCTCGGTATTCGTAACACGTTTGGCACATAACAATACGCACAGTTGTGCTGGCACCCTCTGTAAGGATTTAATGAATAAGTCAGGCCAGGTAGTGATGAAGATGATAACGCCGATTTACATTCTATTTCAGTTATTTTCATAGTTTCAACCTAAAAATCCTCCAGTTTTTTCTGATACAGCTGATTCTTTAAGACAGCACTATTCTTAATCCATCTTTGCAAGGGTATGCCCATCTTCTCAGAAATATGTACCAATGATTCATGTAAAGTATTGAATTTTTGACAAGGTTGTTTGAGTGCTTTTCTAACGCTCTCACGAACATTCCACACCCCTATCGGCATAATATAACCAGGATGCGCCTCACGCATAATCACGACTCCAGCCTGCCGCCTTTCTTCATTCAACAACTCATTTACAGCTAGACGAGCAGCGTAGTAGCAACCACCGATTTCTGCATAGGTTGTTCGTCCTTCATAGAATTCATAGCTGTTAAAGATGGATATTGACGATCCATAAGGATTCCATGTGGTATTTGGATACCATGCCTCGATAAGTTCGTATTGCCATTCGCTGGGCGTCATTAGAATGATCCATCGATTGTCGAACTGATTATGATAATAAATTCTAAACTCGTTAATCCATGGATAAGTTTTCGTATTCTCCATTAAGTTTTCACCAATGGAAGAATCGACGGCAGTAATACTCCAGCGCGTGGGGACAAAACGTCTATATTTGTTGATGCCGAATGCACCCACGCTAAAGGCTTTTTGAATCTTGGATATCTCTACACCGCCTTTGTATAAATCTAAAACGGCATTTCTCGCCTTTAGGTCTGTATCGTAAAACGCTTTCTCGATATGTTGCTCGTATTTTGGGTTACTGATATCAAAAAATTTCAATGGCGCAGATGGACCATGTGGCTGCACCTCATCGTAGAATGCTATTTTTCCGTATGGTTTTTTTTCAAAAATCGCCTCAGCAAAAACACTGTTTTTTGACAAAGCAAGCTCTCTAGTGAAATTTACAATCTTACTTGAATTTTCGACATCGTTTACATCAACAGTATATTTTCCTCTTATCAGCATCGATCGAAAATCGACGATATCATCGATGCTTTTGTCTAGCCACAACTCAGGCGTATCGATGAGAGAAGTATCACCCATAACTGGAGGAATCATCGGTCCAATTGAAATCTTTGGATAGCCAAATCTACCAATAAAGACACTGGGTGGCGAGGAACCGGCTAATTTCACACCATCAATTAGGGGCGTTACTTTATCGCGCGAATGAAACTTTACGAGAACGGGGCATCTTGATTTACCGCACAAAAACTTTGTGCCTCTGCATAGTCCGCATAAATTTGTAGAACTTTGTTTTTTAATTGGTAAAATTTTCTTTTGTTTCCTTGATTGTGGCGAATTCTGCATCATGCTATCATTAATCCTTTTGTTTAAAATATCTTCCCCAAGATTACTGAAAGTATATCATTTTCCAAGGTAAAAGAATTTGGTAAATTGTTTATATCTATAAATCACCGCCTTTTCATTCAAAATACTTATTTATGAGATATTACATGTCAGCGTTCGTTTACTATGACTGCAGAAAAAGTTGAAAGCGAAAGAAGAAGATCCAGGCCTGTAGAAAAACCAAAAAAGGTAGCTGTAATTAAAAGAAACAAGGCCAGAGTTGGTATTATTTTAGTAATTATTGCAATTATAATAATTGCTGTTTTGGCTGTAATTTATATTCATCCTGCAAAAAATAGGATCGCAGTTATAGATACAACAATGGGTACAATAAGAGTTGAACTCTATGAAGATAAAATGCCGATAACCACAGCGAATTTTATTAAACTTGCAAATGATGGGTTTTACAACGGGTTGATTTTCCATCGGATCGGTGAAGGTTTCATGATACAAGGCGGGGGATACTATCCAAATGGAACACAAAAAACCAGTCCTTATGGAAACATAAAGTTTGAGACCAGTGACGTCACACATGTCGATGGAGCAATTTCAATGGCAAGCACTGGAAAAAAAGTAGGAGGTAGTGCAGAATTCTTTATTTGCGATGGTGCGCAATCTAGTCTCGATGGCGATTATGCTGCTTTTGGAGTGACTATCGAGGGACTTGATGTAGTGAAAAGCATCGCAACACGGCCTAATGATAATTCTGGTGGCAATGGGATTGGCAAACCCTTAACCGATGTAATCATCAATAGTATCACGATAGTCAATCAATAAACGCGAGGTTGATGAGATATGACAAATAGAAAAGCAGTTTTTAATACAAATAAAGGCAGTTTTAAAATTGAACTTTTTGAAGACAAGGCGCCCATTACAACAGCAAATTTCATTAAACTAGTAAACCAGGGATTCTATAACGGTCTTATTTTTCATCGGGTTATAGATGAATTTATGATTCAAAGCGGATGCCCACATGGAACTGGAACCGGCGGACCTGGATATGCAATCAGAGATGAGTTCCACAGAGATTTAAAACATGATTCGGTAGGAATACTTTCAATGGCAAATGCAGGACCAAATACTGGAGGTTCACAGTTTTTCATAACAGTAGCCCCAACACCATGGCTTGACAGACATCATTCAGTCTTTGGTAAAGTGATTGAAGGCATGGATATTGTGCATGCCATATCCAAAGTTCAAAAAGATAGAAATGATAAACCGTTGAAAGATGTTGTTATAAAAAGTATTACAATTGAATCAAGATGATAAGTGGTTCTATGACTATTTTATCAGATAATGATATTAAGAATTCTATGAAACACAAAGAGCTTGATATAGAACCTTTTAATGAAAAAAATCTAACACCCAATGGCTATGACCTGTCAATCGATGAAGTTTACATACGTAAAACAGATCAACATGTCAAAGAAGGGAAAGCAAAGATCCCGCCACTTACGTGGTTTGCGATTAGTACGAAAGAATTTGTAAAGATGGGGGCACAAATTACCAGCCAACTGTGGATAAGATCGAGTTACGCAAGGAAAGGAATCATGGCAAGTTTTGGAAAGGTAGATGCTGGATTTCATGGAACATTGACAATAAGTTGTTTCAATTCAAATGACACAGAGCTAGAGATACCGATTGGTGATAGATTTTGCCAGATTGTATTCGAGCGAATGGAGTCGATGCCGTCTGAACTTTATGACAAAAAATCTGGGAATTACCAAAATCAACGTGGAATAAAGCTATAAAATCTTACGGGCAAAAGTAAGATATCCTGTGTGGCCAAGCATATCAAAACTTGGTCTTGTCCCATGAGGTGAAACTATCATTTCCCGCTGTATGTTTTCAAATGTTTTCATCTCGATAAAACTATGGTTCTCAAGTTCGTTCACCGTTTTTTCAACCTGAGATATTAAAGGTGAATAAGAGCAGAAATATCCGCCTATCTTCAACGCCTTCCATGCGTGTTTCACAACATTCCAAGGATTTGGTATATCGAGAATGACTGCATCTAAATCTTTTTCATCGATTTTTTTTGTAACATCCTTTAGTTTTGCTGTCACGTATTGTTCGAGTTCTGCTTTTTTGATATTTTTCATCGCATGCTCGATGAAGTCTTCGCGGATGTCATAGGAAATGACTTTACCGTTTGGAGCAACTGCGGAAGCTAATGCTATTGTTAGTGAACCGGAGCCTATTCCTGCCTCCAGAACAGTTTGCCCAGATTCAATCGAACAGTTCATAAGGATGTGCGCAGCGTCCCTTGGTAAAATGATTTGTGCAAGACGATTTAAACCCTGCAATTTATCTTGCAGTGAAGGATTTAAAATCCAAAATTTTTTATTTCCAATTTCAAGTTGCTTTCCATATTCTTTTTTAATAAGACTCGACGGATCCAGTACTCCGACGCCTTTGATTCTATCTATTTTACTTGCTGTATCTACAATAATTTTTCTTAAATTTGAATCTATTAAGACGACGACATCATTTTTTTTGACGTATTTTTTCATCGAGTCCTCTCCGAAAAATCAACAATCGAACCAAAGCTCAAATCTTCTACGTCTAGTTGATCAAGCCAGCTCTGTTTGCATGTACAATCAAGATCTTGAAAAACTTTTAAATCTTGAGATAACGAAAACTTTGCGATTGCATCAAGGATTTTATGGTCACATGTTGGGCAATTGTGTGCCCCTCGCCTGCTTCCACCACCTGCTACATCACATTTAATCAGGGCATCTGTTAGTTTTTTACTTTGTTTAAGTATTTCTACAACGCTCCATAACCATGGAGGACGATACTGGCCTCTTTTCCAGAGGTAGTCCACAACAGTACGGCGCTGTATGTTTGTTGGATTAAATGATATGATATCAGTACAAGATTGGATGTCTTTAACAGTACAAATACTATCTTTGATAGCATCTTTTTCTGTAATAAAAGGTGGTTTTACAAGCACGTATGTTTTCAGTTTGAACTTATGTTTTTTTAAGAGTTTAGCAGCTTTTTTGTAATCATCAAATGTAAATCCCTTGTTTATTGCATGTTCTCGTAAAAAATCATTTGAGGTTTCTAGACCTATACCTACCTCAAAAGTTTTTGACTGAACAAAATCTTTTATCTCTGACAATTTTTCATCTTTTACGTATTCGGGTCTTGATTCGACAGATATTTTATCTGCTTTTTCCGAAAGAGTGCAAAGGATTTTTTCTCTTAATTTTGGCGTAACTTCATTGTCATCCAAAAAACTGCCAGAGTTGAATATTTTGACGATTTTTTCTCCAGGATACCTCTTCATGACGGCCTCAAATTGTTTTAACAAGTCATCCTCAGACACTTTTTCCCACATGCTGTCGTTGAAATATCCGCACATGGTGCATCCGGATTTGAGAGCCCATGAGCAACCTCTTGTTCTGAAAATAATAACGTAGGCATCAACAATTTTGCCATCTAAAATATCTTTTTCAGACCACGAGTGAACTGGTTTTGTTGGATCGCGTATCTTTGGTGTAAAATCTTTTTTGAGACTTTTACAGAATTGTATTAATTCATTCATGTCTTTTTATCTTTATTTTTGCGTTTGAAAATTAAAACGACTGCGATTAGCGAAATTATGAAAATTACTGCTTCAAAACCTGGTACTGAAACATATTTTATCGTTGGCGGTACTGCTATTGGTGGCGCTTCGGTTCCAACACCTGATTCACCTGCGACTTGGAAGTAATACGGCTGATTATCCACAATTATATTGCTGAATGTATTGGCCTCCACTTTGGTCTGTAACTTTTGCAAGTTATCTTTACTCATTTGGCTGGGGTTTGTGTCAGTTACAATATCAAAAGTATAATTCTTTTCAGCAAACACCCTTAGAGTTACATTTTTATTTTTTGGCCATCCTTCATATTTAGGATAGGTGACATAAAAGTCTCCTTCTTTCTCGGTCACATCAATAGAGGTGCCGTTATCTATTGTATAATAAAGTCTTGTTATGTCAGCATTTACTTTAAACTTAATCGAGGTTGCAGAGCCAACTTCCGGACCAGGAGAAACGTCGACATGAAGAGGTTCTGGAACGAAAATTGTGTTATTGCTGAAAGTAAAAGTACCTTGACGCTCAGTTTTATGGTTACTGCTGTCTTTAGCAGACAATGTGAAACTTAATGTCGTTTCATTTTTTATGCTGTCGTTTTCATATGTATATCTAAAAATATTATCTGTAAATTCATAACTATCAGGACTTATTGTTTCACCATTTATTGATAAAGTTATATCAGATTTTTGTACACCAAAATTGTCAGTTATTTTAGCAACTATTTTAACAGAGTTACCAAACTCTTGCATATCGGGTAGCACTACTAAGCTGACTTTGGGTTTTTCATCGTCATAAAATGGAGTATTACAGAGCACCATTAACACAATGAGCCACGTAAGAAAATAAATTCCATAGGTAGAAAACCATCCTTTCTTACCAAAATCAGCAAGATCAATATTAAGCCTGAGGAATATGTATTTTATCCATGCTGCATTGAATACGCCAACCAGCAGGATCAAAAGCCATCTTAAGGATTCTCCACTTAAAAGCGCCCAGAAAAAAAACGATACAACGGCCAGTAGTATACCAAACAAAAACGCGATAAACGTAGTTTTGATGTTTCTGCGTTCTCTGCGAAGGAAACTTTCTTCATCAAACTTTGGAATTTTAAAGTCGATTTCTTCGTCTTCCGTTGTTTCTTTTCGTCTTTTTGCCATCGGAGTGGGATATAGTTCTTATTTAAAGGTTTTTCCCATGTTGTATTTGTTTCTATGGAGATTTTATGCCATTTACAGAAATTCAATTCCTTCTGGTAATTTGTCCAAATATTTTCTAAAACCTTTAGGCCAGTGGTCTGGATTGAGCCCTTTTTGTGCTAAAAATGCGGTGGTCCATCGTTCCAAACCAATTCCGGAGCATCCGCTCCATAGTTCACTTTTTTGCGTCTTGATATTGAATGCAGATATGTATTTGTCTCCAAGAATGCTTAGATTTTGGAACTCCAGCCACTCTGAGTCTTTTCTATTTCCACGGTACGGCATATACGCCTCAAAATCAATAGTTCCTGTATCCTGCTCACTTATTTCACCAATCTTTCCAGCCTGTTGCATATACCATGGAGTTACCCACGCCATGCGCCATTCTAAATCGAAAATAGCGTTGAACACGTGTTTGTATCGCTCCAGTAGCTTCTCTCGAATTTTAAGAAGCTGTTCTTTTGTTCCTATGTACACCGGCTCGATTCGGTGGAATTCATCGACACGCTCGATACCGTGGCGTCCTCCAGATTCATATCGACAGCTGATGGCAGTTTTATCATACACCAGCACAGGAAGCGACTTCTCCGCAATAGTTTTGCCTTTAAACGACCAGTAAATCATTGGACACTGCGCATAACAGATACCTGCGGTTGGCGTGCTAAGATTTTTTTCCAGCTCTTCAACAGGTATTTCTTTTGTGATTTTCGTGAGATCAATAAACCGTTCCCAATCTTTTGCATCCCTTGTTTTTGGCTCGGCGACATAATAAAACTCGTATGGCATTCCTTCCATATGACCTGTTTTTATCCAGATATCAAACGGCTTGATGTGCGATTCAATGACTTCTTGAAAACCGAGTGGTTTTAAAACTTCTTCAATTGCAATTTTTTCCATGACTTTGAGAATCGCGGCAGCCTGCGGGCGATAGAACCATTTGCCTTTTGTTGGTCCCTGCTTCAACCAATCAAGCTTTTCCATTTCTTCGGTTGGATCTTTTGACCACACTGGCTTTTTCTCTTCAGATTTCCAAATCAATTTCCAAAATTCTGCTTTCCCTTCATAATATTGATTCTGAACTTTCTCGTTCACAAGATTAATCATGCGGTCGATGTAGTTTCTGCGCAAAAATTCCTCAGATACATCTTTTAAAAGAATCGTTGCTTGTTTTCCTACTATTTTTACATCAGCAAACGGAATTGCCACATCCTTAAGTGGTTCTTTCTCAAGATTAAAAGTGATTGTATATTTTTCAATTGTAATGTCTCGTACGCCGAGATGATGTTTTTTCCCCAATTCTTTGCTGAGGGCATTTTTTATCTGTAGAAGGACATTATGAGGCCGAAATGTTCCTTCTGAAGTAATCGTCAAGAAAAGCTTCTTTTTATCGACCTTAAAATGTTCAATTGTCGCTAGTTTTTCCGGACCTTTTTTCAGAATGGTTTCATTGGTCGTCGCAATAAACTTCTCGATTTCTTTTGAAATTTTTGAAATATCGTCGCTCAGCGTAAACGTTCCTTTTAAATCGAATTTCATATTAAAACTCCCTATAAATTATTGATTATTAATGTTTATCCACAACTTCTTTGGCAACGGAGACGCACGCCAGATAATCATCCAGAGTATGAATAAGTGAAGAAACTGACTTGCTTTCTATGTGCGCTTCAAGTCTTTTCCCTTTTGCCTGTGATTTGACAAAATCAAAATTGTCAATTTCTACAGATTTTAGAACTTTCTTAACTTTTTCAGCATCATCAAATTCTATAACTACATCGCAAGAGGCTTTCATGATTTTCCACCTTTCATCTGCTGAGTGATAATTTTATCAACTGCAACTAAAAATTCTTCTTCTTTTTCTAAGTTGATAGTTGCACCAGCTGCAATTTTATGACCGCCACCATGACCGTTTAGTGGAGTAGCTGCTTCTTTCATTGCTGAACCTAGATCTAACCCATTATTTACCAGATATTGATTTCCTCTACTGGAAACGTGTGATTCATCATTTTTTCGTGCCAAAGAAATCAGAGGTTTTTCTTTGTCAAAGATATAATTCATGGCAATACCACCAACTACACCACCCAGCGAAGAATCACTGCTATGGAAAAACCGAATGCTTTTTTTCTCTTTAGCACCGTCTTTTTCTAGTTGTAATAATTCATCAAGAATCTTTTGTTTGTACTCTTTTTCAAGTTTTATCGCTTCATCAAGGGCTTTTTTATCATTGAGACATATCGCCAGTCCAAGGCCTCGGTTTCCTCCCTTTCCGCACGCATCAAGCAAGTCTGCAAAACGCTCTAGTTCACATTGCAAAGAATCAGACCAGTATCTTTCTCTTATTACTGTGTCGATAATGTTTTTTTCGCAACCCTTTTTTATCAATTTAAAAAGAAGAATCGACTGAAGTTGCTTTTTTTTATCATCATCAAGATCCTCGATTTTTGTGTTTTTTTCAAGGTGTAACTTTTCCAATAATTTGTATATGCCTTCGTTGTCTCCAGATAGGCCAGTATAATAAGGATCAATGGAATAATACAAACCATCTGTCAGCGATTTACCATTAAGTTTGATTCCGGTGCTTTGCTTTAGATAACCATTGTTTAGTGCTTCGTCAAGAATGGTTTTATTGTACCCTTTTATTCCGCCGATATATTGCTTATCACCAATTGCACCAGCTATTGCCAATGGTGCTAAATCAGCATTTCCCAAATTTAGGGCTTTTGCAACAGAGAAACTCAATGTGGCACCGCACGCTTCATAGTTACCATCGATACCACATAAATTCGCATTAATCTGAAGAACATCCTTGCCGTCTGGTTTTGATTTAAGATACTGGTGGTGATCAATAATTATGATTTTGCAACCAAATTTTTCCATGGTTTCTATCTGGCCACTACCCATATCAGAAAAAATAATCATCTCGTTTTGTTCTTGGTTAACTCGTTCTAGCCCTTGTGTAAAAGGATTCCTCATAAGGGTTGCGTGAAAATCATAACCCGCCCGATGCAGTGCAGTGCATATTATTCCAGCAGATGTGATTCCATCAGCATCGTAGTGAGAAACAACTCTAATCCTAGTTGTTTTTGGCATCGATGAAATCATTTCTGATGCTTTTTTGCTAAGTTCTAAAATATCATCTGCCATAGTCAACCTGATAATACAATATATTTTATAAAAGAATGGATGTTATTGAAATTGTAGTTTGAAGAATTGGAACAAGACATAAACTCATTAACAATAATTTAGAATGTTCACAAAAAAGATAAGAGCTATAAGTCAGCCATCTCTTTTATTCAAACATCAGTTTTGCTTGCTCTGGGCTGTATTTCCAGTCTTTCGGAAGTCTGCCTTCCCGGTGGTAGTATTTAGTAAGACGTCTTATTTTTGATTCTATGAGCGAAAGGTTTCTTTGATTCTTCAGATCTTTTTTATGATCCTCAATGTGTTTTCTCAATTGTAAAGTTCTGCTAATGAGGTTTCGAAGATCTTCTGGGATTTCAGGTTTTATATTATTTTCTTCAAGTATCTTGGACACTTTTTTTCCTGTTGCAACCTTTATGTCTGGCACAGCGTATTGATCTCTTAGAATAAGGCCGATTTCGCTGGTGGATTTTCCACTCTTTGAAAGTTCCAATGTGAGGGATTCTATTTCTCTAGGGTTTAACGAACTCCAATCAGGATGTTTTTTTCGAAGTAGACGGGTAGATCCCGCTATCCCTTTTCTTCTTGCGTGAATTCTTGCCATTGTCTTTTACTCCTTAAAGTAAAAGTTCTGAATAAGGTAGTAATATATAAAATTAAAGGTTGAAAAAGGGCATAAAAACCCAAATTTATTCATTTTCGTAGAATTTTTTCATATCATCAAGAGACATAGGCTCATAATCAAACGCATGACCTGCACTGCCAAACTTTGTGTAACGCTCCATTATAATTTTTTTCATTGCATCTCTTGACAGTCCCAAATATTTTCTCGGGTCAAATTGCTCAGGATTTTCTTTCAGGAACTTTCTGATAGTGGCAGTTACTGCGAGTCTTAGATCGGTATCAACATTTACCTTTCTCACCCCTGCCTTAATTCCTTCCTGAATTGCCCATAAAGGAACTCCATATGTTTCTGGGATTGCACCACCATATTTATTTATCTGAGCAATCAATTCTTGTGGTACTGATGATGAGCCGTGCATTACCATATGCAAGTCTGGGCAAAGCTCGTGGATTTTTCTAATAATGTCCATTGCGAGTAGGTTTTTATCTGGAGCTGGTTTGATTTTGAATTTGTACGCACCGTGACTTGTTCCTATTGCAACAGCTAGCGCGTCAACATTTGTTTTTTCTACAAACTCTTTTACTTGGTCAGGGTCTGTTAATTTTTCTCGTCCAGAACCTACTCCATCTTCAATTCCACCGAGACAACCAAGTTCCCCTTCAACCGTTATTCCAAGAGGATGAGCAATGTTTACTACTTTTCTTGTGATTTCAATGTTGCTATCAAAATCTCTTGGTGTTTTTCCATCTTTTTGTAAGGATCCATCCATCATAACAGATGAAAAACCTAGACCAATTGCTGTTTGACATATTTCTACACTTGTTCCGTGATCAAGATGAAGTGCTATAGGAATTTTTGGATATTTTTCAATACAAGCATTCATAATGTTTCTCAAAAATATCATATCAGAATACTCTAGCGCTCCTTTTGATGCGGCCATAATGACGGGAGATTCTACTTCTTCAGCACCACTCATAATAGCTTGCGATTGTTCCATGTTGTTTACATTAAAATGTGGCACTCCGTAGCCTTTTTTTGCTGCTTCATCTAGTATTTGTCTCATTGGAACTAGTGGCATATTTTTTCACCTCATAATTCATAAAATATTTTTGCTTCATCAAGTCTTTCTTTTGGAACTGTCTTTAATTTTCCAACAGCTGCTTCAAGGGGCACTGGAACTACTTCAGTTCCTTGAAGGGCTGCCATTTTTCCGAACTCGCCGTTTTCTATCATGTCTGCTGCACGGATTCCAAGACGTGTTCCTAAATTGATATCAAATGCAGTTGGTGTTCCTGCTCTTTGTAAGTGACCTAAAACTACGTGTCTGCATTCTTTTCCCGTAATTTCCTCGAGTTTCTCTGCAAGCTGCTCTGCAATTCCACCTAGGATCTTATGGCCGAATGCATCAACTTTTTCGTCTTTCCATTTTAGGTCTCCGCCTTTTGGAACGGCCCCCTCGGAAGCAACAATAATTGTGTAATTCTTTCCTTTTTCATCTCTATTTTTAATAATTTTTACAAGAATTTTTATGTCAAAATTTTCCTCTGGAATAAGTATTGCGTGTGCTCCCCCTGCAATTCCTGCTTCAAGAGCCATCCAACCCGCATGTCTTCCCATCACCTCAACAATAATTACCCTGTGATGTGACTGTGCAGTTGTGTGAAGATTTCTTATTGCTTCTGAAGCACGAGTAATTGCTGTATCAAAACCAAAAGTATAATCTGTTTCAGATAAATCGTTATCAATTGTCTTTGGTACACCTACTACCTTTATCCCATCCTTGTAAAGTTTTGCTGCAACGCCAAGTGTATCTTCTCCACCTATTGCAACAAGATATTTACAATTTAGTTTCTCAAGATTCCTTTTTACTTGTTCTACACCGTTTTCAATTTTATACGGATTGGTTCTTGACGAACCTAAAATTGTTCCACCCATCATATGAATATCTTCTACGTCATCAAGATCAAGAGGTTTTTCTTTACCTCCATCAAGTAACCCGGCCCATCCATCACAAAGACCTAAAACATCATAACCATATTTTTTTGCCTTTGTGGTAAGACCTCTTATAACAGCATTTAATCCTGGAGCGTCTCCTCCTCCAGTAAGTACTGCAATTTGTCCCTTTTTCGAACCGGTTATTGCCATAAATTTTAACCTCCATTCTTTGCATAGGAAAATGATATTTAAAGGATTTGTATCTTTTATTAGCAAACTATATATTTTTATCACTATTTGCAAGTAAAGTTAAGTGTTTACAATGGCAATGAAGATATACAACTCGATTACAAGACAAAAGGAAGATTTCGTACCTGTTGAAAGCGGAAAAGTAAAAATGTATGTCTGCGGGATGACTGTTTATTCTGATGCTCATATTGGCCATGCCCGAACCTATTTTGCTTTTGATGTTATTCGTCGTTATTTTGAATATAAAGGTTTTAAGGTTACTTATGTTCAAAATATTACAGACGTGGATGACAAAATAATTGCTGCGGCCAATAAAGAAAAAATCGATCCTTTGGAGTACTCGCGCAAGTTTACTGAAATATGCCTTGGAGATCTTGATGCACTCGGTATACGAAGAGCGGATTTGTATCCAAAAGCCTCAGAAACAATTCCCGATATGATAGAAATGACCCAGAAAATTATAGACAAAGGATACGGGTATGTGTCTGATGGTGATGTGTATTTTTCAGTTGAAAAATTTGAGGATTATGGAAAACTCTCAGGTCAAAAAATTGATGAGATGAAGACTGGGGCAAGAATTGAACCGGGTGAACAGAAACGCAACCCTCTTGATTTTGCACTGTGGAAGAAAGCAAAACCTGGCGAACCATCGTGGAAATCACCATGGGGTCAAGGAAGACCTGGATGGCACATAGAATGCTCAGCGATGAGCAGCAAATATTTAGGGTTACCTTTTGACATACATGGTGGTGGTATGGATCTTCGTTTTCCTCACCATGAAAATGAGATTGCACAGGCCGAAGCCGCGACGGGGAAAACATTTGCAAAATACTGGGTGCATATCGGTCTTTTAACAATCAATGGAGAGAAGATGTCAAAATCCCTCGGAAACATCATTAATGTTAAAGATTTATTGAAAACATGGGATCCTGAAGTAATTAGAATGTTCTTTGCTCAAACACATTACAGGAGTCCGCCTGATTTTAATGAAAAGGCTCTTACCGATGTAAAAAAGGGCCTGGAAAAAATATATCGTCTAAAAGAAAAGTTAGAAGAGTTATCTAAAACAGCTAAAGTTAAAAAGATTGATGAAAAAAAATTAACAAATGAAGAGAAAGAGTATCTTACAGCAATAAATGAATTTAAAGAGCAGTTCGAACAAGCCATGGATGATGATTTTAACACACCAAAAGCGTTTGCAGTACTCTTTGAATTTGTAAGCAAAAGCAATAGATACCTGGAAGATAGCCCAAATGGAACCTTGTGTGCACATGCGCTTGAAACGCTTTTGAAACTTGGTAATATTTTGACCTTGTTTCAAACTAAATCTACAAAAATAAGCAAACCTGGTGATTTAATACTCATAAAAAAACTTCAAACAATTATTCAGCAATATGAAAAGGATTTTAACAAAGCAGATATTGAAGAACTTCTTAAGACAATACTAAATGTTAGGGAAAAGGCTAGAAAAGAAAAGAACTGGAAGGTCGCAGATAAAATTAGGAAGGAGTTAGAAGATATTGGTTTTGAGGTTCAGGACACAGATGCTGGTCCTGCTTGGAGAAAAAAATAATTGCTATGAATTTGTGGGTTGAAAAGATAGAATGGAGAAAAAAGCAAAGATAATATTAACAACGATTGTTGTTTTAGCAATTGTAGTGATTGGTGCTTTATTTTTTTTTGTTGTATTTCAAAAACAAGATGAAACAGGTAAATCTATTGGTACTGATACGAGTAAATTTATTGGGACATGGATAGAAATTCCTTCTTTTGCTCGTGATTATTATTATAATCTAACATTTTATGAAGATGGCAAGGTAGAACAAACTTCCATTAATTCTAGTAACGGCTGGAAAATATTTTCAGAATCGTATAACTATACGATTGAAAATGGTAAAATTTTCATCACACCAATTACTTACGAAGGTAGCTGGATTAACTCCTCTTTACCTCCAAGTTGCATTGATTATAAATTTTCTGATAATTATAATCGTCTTACTTTTACAGTTCCTAGTGAAATTACCACAGAGGAATGGAATATCTTGAATTCAACAAGAATGATCGTTGGTATTGGTATTGCAAGTGACCCACCCCGGATATCATTCAGCGAGATTGGCTTTACTGATCACGACATCGAAGAAATGAAAAAGCTACCAGATGTAAAGGAAGCCACTCCACTCAGTTTACTTCCGTTAAAGGAATTTAGAGAAGGATTTCTAAATGAATCAAAAGCAGGGGGCGCCATGTATGCCACTACGCCAGATCTTCTAGATACAATGGACTTGAAAATCAAAGAAGGCAGGATGTTTCAGGATGGAAAAAAAGAGATAGTCATCAACGAAAGTATGACCCGGATCTTTGGAGAAGATAAACAGCTGAAAGTTGGGGATATTATTTACATATATAGAATAGGGGACACATTACCTATAAACTCAACCATAGTAGGAATCTTAAAAGAAAACCAAAACGCAAGTGCACTAAGTCAATTCACTTCCATATCCATAGCAGGACCCGTAGATCCTTATTATTCCACCTATTTTGGATCCAATGTTGGAGGCATTTTAAAACATATTACTGCCTATGGAATTTTATCCGTAATAGCTACAGATAAAGATCATGTAAATAATGTAGAAAATGAGATACTTAATTATCTTAACACTAACTCTGATGCAATTAATTATAAGGGTAAGAACTCCGATTTTGTAGTCATAACACAGCAGTACACAATCCCAAATGCAGTTTATGAAAAACAATAGAAGTAATTGCTATGAAAAAAATACTCGTAGGATTTGATGGATCTGAAGGCTCCGAGATGGCTTTAAACAAAGCCATGGCACTCGTTGATGAATATGGTGAGCTGATACTTCTTGCTGTTGTTCCAAACCCATCTGAGAAAACATTTGTAGATATTGAAATGTACAAAAGAATGAAAAAGAAGGCAGAGAGTTTAATTTCAGATGCCGTAACCGACATCGGTTCCCATGATTACACGATAACGGGAATGGTTGAAGAGGGAGATGCGGCGGCAGTAATAATTGATATTGCAAATAAGCTGGATGTTGACTTGATTGTACTTGGGAGCAGAGGGACTAGCGCGATAGGACGATATCTTCTGGGAAGTGTGGCAAATAAAGTAGTACAATACGCTCATAAACCGGTTATGGTAGTAAGATAAAAAAATATAGTTTTTTACCAGTTTTTCTTAGCGGCAAGACTGGGTCTGGCTTTTTCAGCACCTCTACCTTTCCAGCGTAAACCACGGCCTTTCCTGCCTGCGCTTGTTTTACCACGCAACACTCGTCTTGTGTTGGATGCATTTGAAATCCAGTTTATTTTTGGGTCGTTTAAAATAGCCGGATGAACTGGATCAACAAGTATGACTTCATAGTAACGGTGTTTTCCGTCAGCTCCAACCCAATAGGAATTTAATACTTCCATGTTTGGAAATCGCTTTGCGGTGCGCTCTTCTGCGATACGCTGAATGCTTTTTTTCTGGGTAATTTTGGAGATACCTCGGTCTCTTGGTTTTCTTCCTCCACGTATGAGGTGTTTTCTAAGACCTCCTCTTCGCACTCGTGCCCGCACAACAATGTAACCAGGTTTTGCCTTGTATCCCATGGATCTTGCTCTATCAATTCTTAGCGGTCTATCGACTCTTAAGAAATTATCTTCCTGCCTCCACTGTATAAGGCGCTGCTGCTGAGGCGATTGAAAGGAAGTATCGTGCTTTTTCCATTCATCTCCAAGATGATCATACATGCTTTTAACCATAAATTGAACACCAATCCTACTATTGGTAGGAGCATAGGATGAGAATTCTTTATTTAAAACTTTTTATCGATTGATTTTGGAAAAATATAGAAACATTTGTTTGTGCCATTTTTTAAAAATTTGGTCTTAATCAAACAAAAAATCGCATTTTTGTTATTATAATAACAACAGTTTTATATATTATCAGGATATAGATTATATTAACAAGATAAAAATAAGGGGTAGTTTTGATGGATGGAAAAAATAAAAAGATATTGGTTGTTTTTATTGTTTTGATAATAGTATTAGCTGTTTTTGCTGCAGTAACACAATATCAGATATCTGAACTAAACGGAAACAATAGCGGAAAAACTTTATTTGTTAAAATTTTTGCAGATAAAACTGAAGGATTATTACCATTATCTGTAAATTTTTCTTCAGTTGCAGATTATTATAATGGGGATTTAAAATATCAATGGGATTTTGGTAATGGAGACACATCTAAAGAAAAATCACCAAATGTGGTATATGAAAGTGAAGGAGAATATGTTTGCACTTTAAAAGTAACAGATGAGAAAGGTAATACGAAAACTGATTCCATTGATATTGCAGCAAAAAGGGATAAACCTCCTGTTGTAACATTGTCTATTAATCAGCAGAATATTAACAGAGAATTCAATTGGCTAGAATTACTAAGCCTAACTCCAATTGCTGCATATGCGGGAAATCAACAGATATTTTTAGACAAGGTGGAAAAACAAAAAGGGGCAGATGCGTGGGGTAAAGGAAGACTTGTTGTTACAGCACAAATTATGGACCCTGAGGATGATGAGATTGTTTCATATGATTGGAAAGTACAAACTGCTGATTCGCTAGTTACAAGCCCTTTTTTAGGGTCGAAAGAGTTGCTTCCTGTAAAGAATCTTACAGGAGAGAAAAGCGTCACCATACCAGAATTATATGCATGGATGGCAATGGGCCATATTGTTACACTAACAGTTACAGATTCAGCTGGAAATAATGCGACTGCAAATATACAATTTACAGTATCGGAAAGTTTAAAACAAACCAAGATTAAGGGAATTAAAACTGGAATTAAAACTGGTTTGCCATTTTTAGCTTTGCTTTGGGGATATCGATTTATTAAAACACCTGTTTCTACTTTTTTTGACGGAATTTGGTTAGATTTACCTCCAGCACTGCAAAAAATAATATTATCAGTTTTGAGACTTATTAATTGGGATTATAATCCACCTACTCAGAAAGCTGATTTAGAAGTGTCAGCAATTAGCGATATTAACCTTTCTGCGTTTGTGAATGATACAACTGGAAAAGTTGAAAATGAAGGAAGTGTAAGTAGCTCATTTACCATAACTAATAATGACACTGAAAATGTTGCAAAAAATATTTTCATCAGCTTATACAATTCATCTTCCAAGAATAAAGGTCTTGATGATTCAATTGCAAAAGAAGGTCTTATTGTAAGTATCAAAGGACAAGGCGGTGCAGTATCAAACAAGCTGTTTTATAATGGGAATTATACAAACTGGGATAATTGTTTCAATATCGTGAAGCTTGCACCGGGAGACAGTTATACTTTAGATTTTAATGTCTTATTAAAAGAAGGAAGCGCCTTTAATCCGGGAACATATGATTGTAAATTGTATATTTATCAGGAGAAAAGCTCAGATAATGCAGAATACATAGATGAAGTTCCATTTAAAATAATCTTATAGGCAAAGAACAAGTATTTCTGCCTATTCTTTTTTTCTTTTACACAAATATTTTAATTTAAAGCATGTTTCACCCTTTGGGGAAAACTAGTTATGGATTTCATGTTTAACAAAAAAATTGAAACTTTGCCTAGGAGAAAAATTCAAGAACTTCAACTAGATCGTTTAAAAAAAACTGTTAAAAATGTTTATGAGAACGTTCCATTCTACAAAAAGAAGTTCAAAGAGCTTAAAGTAAAACCTGAGGACATCAAATCACTTGATGACATCCGCAAATTGCCTTTTACAACAAAAAACGATCTTCGTGACAATTCGCCTTTTGGTATGATGGCAACACCCCTTGACAACTGCATTGAGTTGCATGCATCATCCGGTACGACAGGTATTCCCGTTACTGTTTGTTACACACCGCACGACATCGATGTTTGGTCGGAAGTCATGGCTCGATGCCTTTCGATGTCTGGATTGACAAAGAAAGATATTTTCCAAAATCCAATTCCATACGGAACGTTCACAGGTGCATTTGGTTTTCACTACGGTGCACAAAAGGTAGGTGCGCTAGTAATACCATCAGGTATGGGCCAGTCAGAGCGACAGATAAAATTGATGGAATACTACGGTACCACTTTCATCTCGGGCGTTGCATCCTATGCATTACGTCTTGGCCAAGTTGCACGTGAAATGGGAATAGATCCTAAGAAACTCAAGGTTCGTAGCGGTCTATTTGGAGCGGAAATGTTTACTAAAGGACTGAAGCAACGAATTATGGAAGCATGGGACATGGATGTTCACGACATCTACGGTTTGACGGAAATGTGCGGCCCTGGAGTTTCAACAGATTGTGACCAGCATGACGGATTGCATCTATGGGAAGACAATTTTCTCATCGAATGCATTGATCCCAATACATTGGAGCCAGTGGGCTTAGAGGAAGAAGGAGAAATAGTTCTTACAACAATTACAAAAGAAGGAATGCCTCTTTTGAGATACAGGACCAGAGATATAGCAAAACTTTATGATACAAAGAAATGCGAATGCGGTAGAACGCATGTAAAGCATTCAACGATAAAAGGTCGTAGCGACGATATGATAATCATCAGAGGAACAAATATTTATCCTGGTCAGATTGAATCGGTGCTAATGAAACATCCAGAGGTCGGCAGTAACTGGCGAATGATACTTACAACCGAAAGTGACATAGACGGTTTGACAGTTGAGGTTGAAAGTAAAAAACAGTTGAGTCAATTTGATACAGCAAACCTGGAAAAGATGCTTGAGGATGAAATCAAAACAGTAATTGTTTTTACTCCAAAGGTGAAGGTTTTACCGCCCAACAGCATTCCTGAAACCGGCTTAAAGGCAAAGAGGGTTTTTGATAGTAGGAAGAATGATTAGCTATGAAAGAAAGTGTAAAAAAGATAATAAATAAAACTGGACCGCTTGCAGAAAACGAAGTAAAGGATCTCTTGCAAGCGTACAGCATTCCTACTACAAAATACGTACTTGTCAAAAAGGAAGAGGATCTCGAGCGTATAAAACTCAAGTATCCTGTCGCCCTAAAGGTCTGCTCAAACAAGATTTTACATAAGACAGATGTAGGCGGAGTCAAACTCAATATTAAAAATAAAGACGAACTCAAAGTAGCATTCAGGGAGTTTAGAAAGAAGTTTCCGACCGAAGCTTTACTTGTCGACCAGATGGCGAAAGAGGGCGTGGAAATCATCATTGGTCTAGTTCAGGACCCGACATTTGGTCTATCCATTATGTGCGGGATCGGTGGGATTTTTACTGAACTTTACAAGGATGTAACGTTTCGTGTTGTTCCAATTGAGCGATACGACGCAGAGCAGATGATCGAAGAGCTAAGAGGTAAGGCGCTCTTGGAAGGATTCCGAGGCATAAAAGCAAATAAACAGTTGGTTATTGACCTTGTTTTAAAGATAGCAAAGCTTGGCGAAGAGCTTGACGAACACATTGACCAGATGGACCTAAATCCGGTATTTATATATGAAAACGATTTATGTGTTGTTGATGCAAAGTTAATTTTAAAATGAAAAGGATGAGAAGTATGGAAACCAAAGATTTTAAGGTGAAAGATCTCAGTCTTACTGAGTTTGGACGAAAAGAAATTGAAATCGCTGAAAAAGAAATGCCCGGGCTCATGGCAGTCCGCGAAAAATATGGCCCTCAAAAACCTCTGAAGGGCGCGCGGATAACCGGCAGTCTTCATATGACAATACAAACTGCGGTGCTTATCGAAACGCTTGTTCAACTTGGAGCGAGCGTGCGATGGGCAAGCTGCAACATTTTTTCAACACAGGATCACGCCGCTGCTGCGATTGCAAAGGCGGGCGTCCCAGTGTTCGCGTGGAAAGGCGAAAATCTGAAAGAGTACTGGTGGTGCACCAAGAAAGCACTGGATTTTGGCAATGGCAAAGGACCTCAACTTATCGTGGATGATGGCGGTGATGCAACTCTCATGGCCCATAAAGGAGTTGAAGTAGAAAAAAATCCGAAATTGTTGGATAAAGATTACAGAGGGGAAGGTGAAGATTTCCGTGAGCTCATGGCATGCTTAAAGGAAATCTACAAAGAGGACCCGACGCGATGGACTAGAATTGTAAAAGAGATTCGTGGAGTTTCTGAGGAGACAACGACTGGCGTGCATCGATTGTACTGGATGATGGAGAATAAGAAACTATTGTTCCCTGCGTTCAACGTCAATGATTCCGTAACTAAATCGAAATTTGATAACTTATATGGATGCAGAGAAAGCCTTGCTGACGGAATTAAACGGGCAACGGACGTCATGGTTGCCGGCAAAACAGTTGTCATCTGCGGGTATGGCGATGTTGGCAAAGGATGCTGCCAATCAATGCGTGGTTTTGGCGCCCGTGTAATTGTTACTGAGGTTGACCCGATTTGTGCATTGCAAGCAGTGATGGAAGGCTACGAGGTTAAAACCGTTGAAGATACTCTTGGTGAAGGCAATATCTATGTGACAGCGACCGGGAATCTGGAAGTGATTACGGTTGAACATATGAAGGAGATGAAGGATCAAGCGATTGTCTGCAACATCGGTCATTTTGATCATGAGATTCAGGTGAGTAAACTCAACGAAGTGAAAGGTATCAAAAAGATCAACATTAAACCGCAGGTGGACAAGTATATTTTCCCAGATGGCCACGAAATTTTTTTGCTCGCTGAAGGTCGCCTTGTGAATCTAGGATGTGCTACAGGGCATCCAAGCTTTGTGATGAGTAATTCGTTTACCAATCAGATGCTTGCGCAGCTTGAATTGTGGAATAAAAAGCATGAAATCGGGGTTTATATGTTGCCGAAAATCCTTGACGAAGAGGTTGCAAGATTACACTTAGGTAAGCTTGGTGTTAGGTTAACAAAGCTTACGGCAGATCAGGCAGCGTATATAGGTGTAAAAGTTGAGGGACCCTATAAAGCCAAACATTATCGTTATTAAAAAATCGTTATTAAAAAAATTTGAAAAAGAAGGATAATTACGAGGGAAGTGTCCTTCTTTCAATCTTTATCCATGCTTCGGATAATTCTTCTTCCTTATAATCATCGACTACATTACACATTATATAATATTCGCCGTTTGAGTATTTAATTATGTCGATTGTAATATCGACTTTTGACGAATAATGAGTGATTGCATAAAAAACATAATTTAATGTAACTAAAGTTCATACGTTTGCAAATCAAAATTGGTTGTGGCCTATGATTACATTGATTGGAACGGGACATGTGTTTAATCTTTCCTCTGCAATTCTTAAAATATTTGATGAAAAAAATCCTGATGTGATGTGCGTTGAGCTGGATAAACAAAGGTATAATGCATTGATGATTAAACATTTTAATCCAGAGGCTTACAAAGAAGCAGGAAAAAATCTTCCACTCCTCTATAAGTTGCTGGCTCGATTTCAAGACAGTATGGCAAAGGAGTATGGGGTTACTGCAGGTGATGAAATGCTGACTGCGATCAATTATGCGCAGAGCCGACAGTTGCCTGTTGAATTTATCGATAAGGATGCCCAATCCCTGTTTCCAAGGATGCTGAAATCCATGCCGCCGTCTGAGAAGCTTAAACTCATGCTTACAGGTTTTGGCGGGTTTTTTATAAGTAGAAAGCGTGTGGAAAAAGAACTGGGTGAACTTGAGAACAACTTCGACAAATATATCGAACAGATTGGTGAGAAGTTTCCAACGATAAAAATAGTGTTGATCGATGAACGGAATATGTATATGGTCCAAAAGTTAATTGAATTAAGCGGGCAGCATGAGCGAGTTGTTGCTGTTATGGGAGATGGTCATGTTCCCGGAATATCAAAATTGCTTGCTGATAGAAATATTGCCTTTGAGTCGATTCGGCTGAGTAGTTTAATGTCTGATGAAAAGGGTGAAAGCTCTGGTCCTGCGTCAGCATCTTTTACAATAGAATATAAATCTTAAAAAAAGGAATGAAAAACATGAAGGGCGGTAAGAAGGAATTTCGTCATCCGCTTTTTGGCACGTCAATTTCCAACTGGTTTCGTCTTTTGATTGACCATGGCGGCGTAGATAGAGGTTTTTTCTTGCGGGCGGTCTTTATCACTTTTATTACAATAATAATGCTGCCCTTTAGGTTTATATCAAAACTAATATACGATAAGAAAATTGCTAAAACTCCTATAAGTTACCCGCCGATTTTTATTATTGGGCACTGGCGAAGTGGAACGACTTATTTGCACGAGCTTATGAGCCAAGATCCTGGCTTAGCACATGTATCCGTATGGCACACTTTATTTCCGTACAATTTTCTTTTATTTGAAAGCATTAAGGCAGATTTAGCAAAACTTCTGCCGGCAACCCGCCCAATGGACATGATGAAGATTGATGTGGATGGCCCATATGAGGATGATGCGGGGCTTGCGGTACTTGGCCGTCTGTCTTTTTTTCATTGCATTCATTTTCCGCGAGATGCTGAGAGACAATTTCTTCAATCGATTCTCTTTGAGGGGTTGGACGAAAAAGAGATTAAAATCTTTAAGAAAAACTATCTGTATTTACTAAAGGCCGTTACTTTTGCAAACAACGGAAAAAGACTTGTTTTGAAGAATCCTGCCAATACCGCTCGCATAAAGCAATTGCTGGAAATGTTTCCGGATGCGCGTTTTATTCACATATGTCGCAATCCTTACCTGGTTTATTACTCTACAAAGAAAATGCGAACGCGGGTTTTGGATATATTTGCCTTACAGAAAACAACAGCCGAGGATATTGAAGGCCATGTGATTAATGATTATGTTCGTCTGATGAAAAGGTATTTTGAAGATAAAGATAAAATACCCAAAGGCCAACTTGTTGAAGTTCGTTATGAGGATTTAATTGCAGATCCAATTTCGCAGATGCAGCAAATATACAGTAAACTAAGACTCGAGGGTTTTGAAGATTCGAAAAAGTTTATGGAGCAATATCTTGGCAGGCAAAGAGAATATAAAAAAAATGTTCATGTAATAGATAAAGAAAAAATTCAAGTTATTGAGAAAGAGTGGGAATTTGCAATAAGGCGCTGGGGTCACAAACCACCTCAATGAAAGAGTTTTTGCTAAGTTTTAAAAGATACTCCTCCATGTTGTATCTTGTTTTGGGCCTGTAGCCTAGCCTGGATTGGGCGGCAGTTTCCTAAGCTGCAGATCGCGGGTTCGAATCCCGCCAGGCCCGTTTCGCTCAGCATGGGGAGATTCAGTCAATAGCGTCCTATCAATAAAAATCAACTATTCTTTCAATTACAATGTATAACGTAAAAATATAATACGTATGATTCACTTTACCAAGAGACCACGATGATGAAATAACATCTCACACTAAGTGCTGCAATATGCTGAGAAATGGGCGAGCTGAGTGGTCAATACGCTTATTTTCAAATACCCTCATCGACTAATTTATAAAGTACGACACCATTATTAGAAAATAGAGGTGATCTCATGGGAGTTGGTGATGCATCTAAAGTTGAAAAAGGAACATGCATTGGCTGTGTCCATTATAAGACAGAAGAAAGCAACGTCAAGAAAACGAAAGGCACATGCTATGGACGTACAGTCATAGCAACTGGAAGCTGCAACTTCTTTAAGAAAAAACAATAATGGATTTCTTTCAAAAAATTGTAAATTTACAAATTTTTAATCTTAGGCTTTTGTAGTTAGTTAAACAGTTAAATAAAAAACCATATGACTATTTGTAAAGAAGAATCGCATCCAATTCGGTTCAAAAGACTAGTTCTTTTCTTTGCCGTTCAATTCTGGCAAATCTTGCTTTATTAAATATAACAACAATTTTTTATTTATTTCTTCCGTCCCATCACCAACATAAGAATAATTTAAGTTAATTTAACGTTTTCGGATTTTTAGGGGTTTAAAAGCAAAAAATCAACTTCGGTTCCACTGTTTTGAGTAAAAATCTTCTCAGACATCAGATCTTAGGATATTTGCGCGTACCATAGATCACACCTGATCCACCCAATTCTTGTACAAGTGCATCGAGTTCACTCTTCACTTTATCTATTTGTTCTTTGGACATCAGATTGCTGTTGTGCTTGCATGACAAATCAGGAACATTACCCTGCAACCTACAGACTATGGGACGAACTGGATATATGTTGCATCGATCGTTTTTCTGATACGGGCATTGCATTTTATGTTTAACAAATTCTTCTTTTGTCCACTTAACATATTTAATGTTATGCTCTTTCAGGTAATCCCTAATTATTATTTCCTCTGGCTTGAACCAGACAATCGGGCCGCTGCATTCATGGCAGTGTTTGCATTCGAAATCGGGTATCTGAGCATATATTGCATCAAGACGTTTTTTAATTTCTTCTTTACTGGGCATAGCAATCATATTCGCACAATTATAAAGATATTAAACCGACAATGCAGTTTCAGCAAATGTGGACTTTTCTATATCAAACTTTTCATCATTTCCATATAATAGAAACCTATTTAATATAGGGGTCAATATGGATATTTGCAAAGGAAGAAAACAAGATTTGCTTAATCAAATGATTGGAGCTTTTTGTTTTTATTCTTTGTAACAGTATGAACTCCAAAGTTCAAAGGGAGGAAAAAAATGAAAGGAAGTATTAAGTGGTACAACACCCGAAAGGGATACGGATTCATTCAGGGTGAAGATGGAAAAGACATCTTTGTTCACCGTTCATCCGTGCCATCGGGAACTTTTCTCCACGAGGGAGATAAAGTGGAATATGAGTTAGAAACCTCAGAAAGGGGACCAAAGGCAATAAACGTAAAGAAATCGGAATAATTTCTCTAATATTTATTGGCAAAAACCTTCGGAAACCTATCTATATTTTTTCTTTAAATTTAGAATAATTTTTAAGAGCATAATCGTTGTCGTTTATGTCGATGGGATAACGGAACAATATATTGAATTGATCGCTCTTGTGCTGGTTCTAATCTTTTCTTTTTTGTTGTATTACGTCATCTTTTCTAAGATGAAAAAAGAGATGGGAGATTTCACGTGGGATCAGCATTTCGTAAAATGTGGAATTTACCAAGGAAAATCGCATTGGACAGCTATAAAGTCTTACCTTTTAAGCCATAAATAAAAAAATATTTATTTTTTACTTATGTCCTTGCTCTTCTTGAAACACTCATCACACACAGTATTACCTAATGGAACTGCTTTATCGCACAAAACGCATTTACTATGCTCTACGCTTTTGAAACCAACAACTATCTCATGGTTTTTAGTAATCCATCTGAAGATTAGGTTATCTCTATGAACCCTTACCATTTCATTCCCTCAGCTAGTGAACACCGTGCGTAAATGAAAAGTCCAACAGGCTTATATGTTTTGTTAATTTAGACGATAGGCATCTCCATTTTTATTTCATATTCCATATGAGAAATTTTTTAAATGGAGACCAAATTGCATACACCCGTGACAATAATGGAAAAATGTATCGTTACAGGGGGAGCGGGGTTCATCGGTAGCAATCTTGTGGAGAGATTACTAAACGAAAACATGCATGTAACAGCAGTGGACAATGATCCTAAACGAAAACCTTTCATCTCAGAATTTACAAAAAATAAAATGTTTAAATTTTTATTAAAGGACGTAAACGATTTAAAAGTATCAAATATAGATGACGACATCAACATAGTTTATCACCTTGCAGCCAGTGCGGATATAAAGAAAAGCCTGGGTGACGTAAAAATTGATTTGGAAAACAACGTAGTTGGTACTCACAGTGTTCTAGAAATAATGAGACAAAAGGACATAGACAAAATGATTTTTTCATCTAGCTCTGCTGTATATGGTGAGACGAAAGTCATACCTACTCCTGAGAATCTCGGTGATATAAAACCTATTTCATTATATGGTGCGAGCAAACTCGCTGCTGAATATTTTATCATCGCCTACTGTCATCTTTATGGTATGAAAGCATGGATATTTAGATTCGCAAACGTCGTTGGAAAGAACGAACATCGCGGTGTTATATTTGATTTTGCCAAAAAGTTGGAGAAAAATCCCAACGAGCTGGAAATACTTGGAGATGGAAATCAAGAGAAATCATTCTTCGATGTTTCCGACTGTATTTCTGGGCTAATCGAAATACCTAGAATGGATCCAAATAAGTTGGTTGAAATATACAATCTTGGAAATCTCGAGACCATGAAAGTTACTAAATTAGCTGAAATAGTATGTGATGAATTAAAATTGAAGCCAAGGTTTAGATATACTGGTGGAGATAGGGGTTGGAAGGGAGACGTTCCCATCACCATTCTTTCAATAGATAAAGCTTTGAAAGTCGGTTGGAAGCCAAAATACGATTGTGATAAATCGATTAGAAGAACTGTGAGGTATCTAATTGGAAAATAAACTATCGATAGTCTTCCCAACATTTGATTCTGAAAAGGAATTGATGAAATGATAGTAGCACGCTCACCAATGAGAATAACATTGGGTGGTGGTGGTACCGATCTGCCATCCTATTACTCAAAATATGGCGGGTTCCTAATTGCTGGTGCCGTAAACAAGTATATTCTAATCAGTGCCAACAAGCATTTTTTTAACACTTATAAACTGAAATATTCTGAAAAAGAAGAAACCACAGACTTAAACGAAATTAAACATAATCTATTCAGAGAAGCATTAAGACTAGTTGAAATACCTCCAAAACTAGAATTGACTTCCATGGCCGACATTCCCGATAAATCTGGCCTTGGTTCCTCCGGTGCATTCTTAGTTTGTTTGCTTACGGCCCTTCACGCATTCAAAAAGGAAACTGTTTCGAAGAGACAACTGGCGGAAGAAGCATGTAAGATAGAAATAGAAATTCTCAAAGAACCAGTTGGTAAACAAGATCAATACATCAGCGCCTATGGCGGCATAACTGCCTTTGAATTTCAGAAAGACGGGACTGTAAAGGTAGACCCCATAAAATTCAGCGAGGATATATACCGCGAACTAGAACAAAATATTATGCTATTTTACACCGGTATAAGTAGATCAGCATCAACCATACTTAAAAAGCAAGACACAAAAACAAAACAGGATGACCAAAAAGTGTTAGATTCACTGCATACGATTAAAGATATAGGCCTAAGAACAAAAAAGGCATTTCAACAAGGCGATATCGATAAGTTTGGTGAGTATCTCCACGAACATTGGAATATAAAAAAAGGTTTATCAGATAAAATCTCAAATCCATTCATAGACAAATGCTACGATCTGGCATTAAAAAACGGTGCCTTGGGTGGTAAAATAATGGGTGCCGGTGGCGGTGGATTTTTAATGTTTTATCATAACGGCACAAGTAATGAGAAAAGAAATTTAATAAAAGATCTGGCTGAATTAAATGTGCTGTTGATGGATTTTAGATTTGATAATGAGGGAGCGAAGATATTATTAAGTTATTAGTACAGAGGAAATAAAATGAAGGAAACAAACAACATTGAGTTTATCAAAAAATATTTTGATGATGCCAAATACATATTGGATAACATCTCCAAGGAGAACATAAGCAAGGTAATAGATATTTTATCTGATGCGAGAAAAAAAAGAAAGAAGGTTTTTATCTGTGGGAATGGGGGTTCAGCATCCACTGCTACGCATTTTGCTGCAGATCTGTTTAAACTTGCACGAATAAAAGCTATAAGTCTAAATGAAAATGTTCCGCTTGCTACAGCGATAATAAATGATGAGGGATGGAGCGAGCTCTACATACATCAACTTAAACTCCTATATGAAGAGGGCGATGTACTTATCGCAATCAGTGTACATGGTGGTTCAGGAACAGACAAAGCAGGACTGTGGTCTCAAAACCTGGTTAAAGCAATTGATTACGTAAACAAAAACAAAGGTACAACCATAGGTTTCAGCGGATTCGACGGAGGCGCATTCAAAGATATAACTAATGTCTGCGTTGTTGTTCCATTTAACTCCACACCACAGGTTGAATCATTCCATATAGTGCTAGAGCACCTGATAACATTTCGTTTACATGAGGGCACTCGGGTATGAATAAGGCGGTTTTCTTAGATAGAGATGGAGTTATAAATGAACTCTATTATGATGATAACCAGGGAGTAATTGATTCTCCTTTTCATCCTGACCAATTCGCACTCTTTCCGAAAATTGGAGAGGCAATAAACACGTTTCATAAGCTTGGATATTTAGTAATAATTATTTCTAATCAACCAGGGATAGCTAAAAAACATTTCACAGAGAAAACATTTGAAGTGGTTAAAAAAAAGATGCGGGACGAGTTAAAGAAACATAACGCCTACGTAGATGCAGAGTATTACTGTTTGCATCATCCTGATGCAAAAATAAAAAAATATAAGAAAATTTGCGACTGCAGAAAGCCAAAACCAGGGATGATAATTCAAGCAGCCAAAGAGCATGATATTGATTTATCATCTTCTTGGATGATCGGCGATAGCGGCATCGACATTGAAGTTGGTGAAAAGGCAGGATGCGGAACTATCTTCATTGGGACAAAAAAAACATATATATGGGAGAAGATGGTTGCTGAGCCTGATTTTGTCGCACCAAGCCTATATGAGGCATCTGTTATGATTAAAAAACATGAAAGTGGAGGAAAAAGATGACGGAAATATTTTTGGACACAGCAAACTTGAAAGATATAGAAGAGCTGAAACGATGGGGAGTAATCAAAGGTCTCACAACAAATCAGAAGATATTTTCCTTGGAAAAAGGAATAAATTTTGAACAGCATGCAAAAAAAATCCTAAGTATGATCGATGGGCCTGTAAGTCTTGAAGTACCGAGTAACAAAATAGATGATGTAATAAAGGATGCAAGAAAGCTAGCTAAACTTGCAAAAAATGTTGTAGTAAAGGTTCCGATGTTACCTGATGGCTGCGGCCTCGAAGCAACAAAAATCCTAGAGTCTGAAGGTGTAAAAACAAATGTCACCGCGATGATGTCTTTAAGCCAAGCATTTCTTGCCGCATCAGCAGGTGCCAGTTACATGAGTCTGTTCTATGGTAGAATACGGGACTATAGCACCCAAGAACATGCATTGGAAATAATAGCCGTAACAAGACAGATGATAGATGACTCTGGTTTTAAAACAAAGCTAATAATAGGCAGTCTTAGAAACCCCAGCGATGTAGAGCAGCTAATACCCTGCAATCCTCACATAATAACAATACCACCCAGCATACTCAGACAGATGCCATTCCACCGCAGAACAGTTGAAACCTTGGAAGAATTTGACAAAGCATGGGGAGAATTCCAGAAAGCAGAAAAGAAATGTTGATCCTGTATGCAGATGGTTATTTTTTGTGGCGGACTTGCCACACGACTTGGTGATCTTGCAAAGGATACGCCAAAATCAATGATAAAAATAGAAGGTAAACCGTTTCTAGAATATCAAATTGAGATGTTAAAAAAACAATCGATAAAAGACATCGTTCTGTGTGTGGGTTATCTCTCAGAAAAAATAATAGAATACTTTGGTGACGGAAAAAAATTCGGTGTTAACATCAGGTATAGTCATGATGATAAAAAACCGCTAGGGCCAATTGGTGCCCTGAAAAATGCAGAACCACTTTTGGATGATGTCTTTTTTATCATGTACGGCGATTCCTATTTGTTTGTGGATTTTAAGAAAGTTTATTCCTGTTTTCTCAAGCATGATGATCTGGCTCTAATGGTTGCCTACAAAAATTTCGATAAATATGACACAAGCAATCTAGTCATTAAAAATGGCAGAATTGTTGCATGCGGAAAAGAGCAAAAAACCAAAGACATGGTCTATATTGATTATGGAACAAATATTTTACGAAAAAAAGCATTGAATTTGATTCCAAAAGATATCTATTATTCTACGGTGCCATTTTTTTCAGATTTGACCAAAAGAAAGCAACTGCTTGCATTTGAAGCGAAAAAACGTTTTTATCATATTGGAACTCCAGAGGCGCTGGAAGAGTTTAATGATTACATCAAGGGTTTAGGCTGATTTGTTCTGCTCGCTCCAGCGATAAATCTTCTCTATAAGTTTCATTGCTTCGTAGGCATCTTCAAGCGTTCCATTTATAGGTGTGTCTTTTTTTATAGCGCCCAACAAATTTTCAAATTCTAACTTCCAGGATATATCTTCGCCGGGAAATTCAAACACTTGTTTATCAGGTATCCCGAACTCGGGCTTCATTTTATAGAATGTTAGAGTCTCTGTTCCGTAGCTGCCTCCAAGACCGTCGATGTTTAATTGACCAATCTTCCCAAAAATCTCAAATGAAAACGTATTCTTCCACTGCGTCCAGCTTGCATGAAGGGAAGCAACCTGTCCATTATTGTTTCTCAACAAAACAAAACAGTTGTCTTCGACGTCCATATCCCAAAAAAATGTTTCGGCATAACCTATAGCTGAAGAAAAGTTTCCCATAAATAGTCTAGAAAGATCAATCAGATGCGACCCTTGATCCAATAATTCACCGCCACCTGCAGTATTTTTGAATGCCCTCCATTCCTTGTTATAGTTTTTCCTTCCGCCATGTCCATATCTTCCGCGGATGAACATCAAAGATCCCATTTCTCCACTTTCAATAATTTTTTTTGCCTTCATAATAGCAGGATGGAATCTATGGTTGTATCCGACTTGTATCTTAACGTTTTTATCCTTTGCAACTTTCAGTACTTTTGCTAGTTCTTTTGAATTTCTTGCAACTGGCTTTTCCACTAGAACGTGCTTACCTTTTTTAATTGCTTCAATTGTAATTTCTGCCAAAGACTCGTGAATTGTTGAAACAAAGACTATGTCGATGGAATCATCTTTAACTAACTCCTTCCAGTTGGTTGTATACTTACAATTATACTGATTAGCTAAGCCCTTCGCTAGTTCCTCAACTACATCTGCTACAGAAAGAAGCTTAACATCTAAACCTTCAAGTGCCTTAGCCCTTTTCTTTCCTACGAGTCCTGCTCCGACTATTCCAACATTCATTTTCTTCAATCCTTTTTTTCAGAAAATTGCATATTGTCGATTCTTCTTAAAGTATAAAGTGGAGATTTGGAAAGCTCTCTATTTTGTCCAACTTTAAAATTCTTCCAATCATCCCAATGAGCACTTATCAATTTTCCAGTCAATCCGTCTGAATCGGAAGAAGCAAGATAAACTGCTAGTTTAGCGGCAAGCCTGCGAGGATTTCCTCCGCTTTCTTTCTGAGCTAACATTTTTGTAAGATACTCTTTTCCAGCAGTCTCACCTGCGGCTAGCATCTGATCAAACATTTTTGTGTTAACCGCGCCAGGTGCTATCGCATTTATATCAATGTTAAAATCCTTGTATTCTTGAGCTAAAGTTTCTGTCATTCTGGCCATTGCTGCTTTTGATGCACCATAGGCTGTAAAATTTGGTAGAGGGCTTGTTGATCCTCCGCCAGATAAATTGATTATTTTACCGTATTTTCTTTCAATCATATGTGGTATAACTTTTCTGATGAACATAAGCGAACCAAAGAAATTTACATTTAAAGTATAGATCCATTCTCTCCAATCGTTCTGATCAAATCTTCCGATGGGACCAAGAATTCCAGCACAATTAACAAGAATGTCTATCTTTGAATATTTTTCAATGGTTCTTTTAATTGCTTCTTCAACGGCCTTTTCTTCAGAAATATCTCCTTTGATGGGAAGAGCGGTAACACCATATTTTTTAGCGGATTTTGCAACATTTTCAACTTCTTGAAAGGTTCTTGATACAAGTGTTAAATTAGCACCTTCCCTGGCCATCTCTAAAGCTATGGCTTCTCCTATTCCGCGTCCTCCTCCAGTAATAATTGCCACACGATCTTTTAGTTTCATCTGACTACTCCCACATACTGAAATTCTGCTTTCTAAAATGAATAATCCATTACTTGAAAGTTGATTATAAAATTATCGCTTTTGGTAATAGATATGGTTCATTTTTGTTTATTACAGCCACCGTGATATTTTTATAAATTATAGAAAGTTACCGTGTTGTACTATTACGAAAAAATCTTAAAGAGCTGAAAATCTGGGTGATGAAAAGCAGTGCAAACCCTATCTGTATGTATGAACCTGTTTAACCTCAGCTGCGACACCACAACAACGGTGACGAAAATAGCAGAGATGGTTGTCCAGGAAATGGAGCTTAAGAACGTCGCCTTCAAATACACCGTAGGCCTCGGAGGCTGGAAAGGAGAAGTCCCTGATTTCAACTTGACGCCCATAAAATGAACAAGCTAGACTGGAAGCAACCCTTACCTATGATGAAGCGGTGCGAAAAGCAATACGAGATGTGCTTGATGCCAAGCTTTAAAAGAACCGGGAAGTTTTCCTTTCTCGATGAACCTTTCCATCATTGGAACTGGATACGTAGGACTTGTCACCGGTGCATGTTTTGCTAAACTCGGTCATCATGTCACCTGTGTTGATATCGACCAAGAAAAAATACGCAAGATAAACAACGGTGTTTCCCCTATTTACGAAGAAGGATTAGACAGCCTGCTACTCACTTATAAAGATAAGATTGCGGCAACCGCTGATTATTCAAGTGCCCTGCAAAAAAGCGATATCACGTTCCTCTGCGTGGGCACACCGTCCTTGAAAAACGGCAATATCGACCTTACCTTTATCAAAGAATCAACCAAACAAATAGCAGCGGTTCTCAAAAACAAAAACCGTTATCACCTGGTTGTCGTGAAAAGCACCGTGCTTCCTGGAACAACCCAAGGAGTTGTACTTCCTCTTCTCGAACAATGCTCAGGGAAAAAGGTAGGTGCTGACATTGGGCTTGCCATGAACCCAGAGTTTCTCAAAGAAGGCGCCGCAATAAAAGATTTCCTTGAGCCTGACCGTATCGTGATCGGCTCCTACGATGAGAAAAGCAAAACAACGCTTCGGGAGCTGTACCAGAACTTCTCCTGTCCCTTCGTAGAGACATCGTTGCCCGCAGCAGAGATGATCAAATACGCAAGCAATGCGTTCCTTGCCACAAAGATATCGTTCATCAACGAAATTGGGAATCTGTGTAAAAAACTAGGTATTGACACCTACGACGTTGCCACAGGAATGGGACTTGATAAACGAATCGGCAGACCCTTCCTTGACTCAGGAATAGGCTGGGGCGGCTCTTGTTTCCCTAAGGATGTTGACGCACTCATCGCCTGGACAAAAGAAATCAAAGAATACGCACGTATCATTGAAAGCACCAGAGATGTGAATACTGATCAGCCCCTCAGACTCGTAGAAATCCTTAAAAAACATGTTCCGAAGCTCAAGGGAAAAACCATCGGCGTCCTCGGGCTTGCCTTCAAACCAAACACCGATGACATCAGAGATAGCAGGGCGATACCAATCATCAAAGAACTGCTCAGAAACGGGGCGCATATCAAAGCATACGACCCCAGAGCAATGGATAATTTTAAGACAATCTATCCCCAGATACAATACTGCTCATCCGCTTCAGAGGTTCTTACCGCAGACGCGATCCTTATCACTACAAAATGGAAAGAATTCACCACCTTAGATTACCAGGGAAAAATCATTATCGATGGAAGAAAACTAGAACAGGCAAAAAACGCAAAAATCTATGAAGGAGTGTGTTGGTAGCATGAACATTAAAAAAGCAGTAATCCCCGCAGCAGGACTCGGAACCAGATTTCTCCCAGTAACAAAATCAATGCCAAAAGAAATGCTCCCGATCATTGACACACCGGCGATTCACTACGTCGTCAAAGAAGCGGTCGAAGCAGGCCTGGACGATATCATTATCATCACCGGGCGAGGAAAACGGGCTGTTGAAGATTATTTTGATGAATCACCAGAAATGGAAATGCATCTTAAGAAAAATAAGAAAGACGATCTCTTGAAGACAATTAAAGAGATTTCATCCATGGCTAACGTACATTACATCAGACAGAAAGACCCAAAAGGATTACCAGATGCTATCCTTGCCGCAGAAAAACACATCGGCGACGAACCCTTCGCTGTCCTCTTAGGCGACGACATCATCGTTTCTGAGACGCCCTGCACCAAACAACTCATCGATGTCTATAGTACCTACCATTCTTCAGTCATCGCAGTTCAAGACGTTCCACGAGAAAAAATCAACAGGTACGGAGCCGTGAAAGCAGCCAAAATAAACACGAGTGCACATGAGCTGTATCTCGTCGAACACATCGTCGAAAAACCAAAAATCGAAGAAGCACCATCAACATTAGCCGCAGTCGGACGATACGTGTTCACCCCCGAGATCTTTGATGCTATGAAACACACACAGCCCGGTGTCAATAACGAACTTCAAATTGCTGACTCTATTAATCTCCTCTGTGAGTCTCAAAAGGTATACGCATGTGCATTCAAAGGAAAACGTTACGACATTGGAGATAAACTCGGCTACATCCAAGCAATTATCGATTTCGCACTGAAAAACGATGAGCTCAAATCCGGGGTTTCAGCGTATATAAAAAACCTGAACAAATAGGAGTCTGCCTGCAGATAAAGACGTTAGTGATGCACGAATTTTTTAATATGATCAACAACGTACTGACGCTGTTTATTTGTTAACTCCGGATAGATCGGAATAGAAATGATCTCTTGAGCAAGCTGCTCTGAAACTGGAAACTGACCTTTTCTAAATCCCAACGAAGTATATGCTGGCTGCAGATGCAACGAAAGCGGATAATGAATCCCACACTCGATCCCCTGCTGTTTCAGATACTCCATCAACGAATCACGTTGCTGCACACGTATCTCATACATGTAATACACATGCTTTGCTCCCTTGGCCTCAATAATCCTCCCAACATTCGGAGGTAAATTCCTATCATAGAAGCGTGCATGCTCTCTGCGTAAATCAGTCCACTTTAACAGATGAACAAGCTTCACATCAAGTATTGCCGCTTGGAGCGCATCGAGTCGATAATTATACCCCTCAATCGTATGTTCGTACTTCGTCGTCCGTCCATGGTTTATTAGCAACCGTAGCTTCTCCGCAAGTTCATCATAGTTGGTTGTCACCGCGCCGCCATCGCCATAACACCCAAGGTTCTTCGCAGGGAAGAAACTATAGCACGCAATATCCCCATAATACCCTGGTTGATGACCGTTCCACTCCGCGGCATGTGCCTGTGCCGCATCCTCAATCAAGAACAAGTCGTGTTTTACTGCTATTTCCCGAATCCTTTGCATATCCGGCATCTGTCCGTACAAATCCACGACAATGAGTGCTTTTGTCTTTTTTGTAATCGCTTTCTCAAGAGCACCAATATCAATAAGTGCAGTCTGTGGCGCAACATCAACAAACTTGATTTTACCGCCAACATACGAGATACACTCCGTCGTTGCGATAAACGTATTGGGGACCGTCAGAACTTCATCACCTTTTTTTACTCCGACAGCCAGTAACGCAAGATGAACCGCTGCAGTCCCATTCGCACACCCAACAGCATGCTTCACTTGACAGAACCGCGCGAAATTCTCCTCAAATCGTTTTACAAACGGCCCCATGATAAACGAACTACTGTTTAACACATCCTGAATTGTGCTATCGATCTCGTTTTTAATGGAAAGATAATTTGCCTTCAAATCAACAAGAGGAATATTCATACTACATTACTCCTACAGTGATCGTAACTTCCGAGCAGGGTTCCCCACGTACACTCCAGGATCACGGATATCTTTCGTCACAACTGAACCAGCGCCAATAACTACGTTATCCGTAATCGTCACTGGTAGAATCGTTGCGTTCGTCCCAATTGACACGTAACTCCCGACCTTCGTCGGCCTCCACAACGATCGATCCCCACTAGCTGGCTTGCCTAAGGAAAACAAATCATTCACAAACTTAACACCATGAGATATAAAACAGAAATCACCGATAGAAACAAGTTCACAGATAAACGAATGCGACTGGATGCGACAATTATTCCCAATCTTCACGTTCCGCTGGATTTCCACAAACGGTCCAATGAAACAATCATCACCAATCTCACATTCATAGAGATTCACCGGTTTTACAACCGTGACATTCTCCCCGAACGCCACATCCTTTATCTGTGCCTTTTTAATCGTCGGTTTGTTCTTCATAACCTATCCCTCAATGAACATGACCTTTTATTGCAGCCTTGTAGATCTTCTCAATAATCTGCACGGTCTTTAACCCATCTAACAGATCGGTCGCAATGCTTCCCCCATGGACTAACACGTCAATCACGTTCTGATAGACCTTATCATGATTTGACATGGATCCCTTATTTGCGCCATACGTATTTGGGGGGTTCCCTGGTTCTAAACCGGTGATCTCATACCCCTCGATGGACTGGTACTCCAAGAGGTTCAGATATTGACCACCAACTTTTACGGTCCCTTTCTCCCCAAACAAGGTAATCGATCCTTCCATGTTCTTCCCAAAACTATCAATCGTAAAATTAATCGTCCCCAGCGCGCCATTCGCAAACTTCAACACCACCACACCGGTATCCTCAAACTCCACGACACTCTTATGTAAATAATTCTCAGTAAACGCGCGGACCTCCTCAACGTCACCCACAAACCAATACAACAAATCAATGAAATGACTGTACTGTGTAAACAGCGTCCCGCCGTCCATTGTCAGCTTCCCACGCCAATCAGACCCTGTATAATATTCCCGATTCCTATTCCAGAAACAATTCACCTGTACGTTGAGAATCTTTCCTAGTTTTCCTTCGTCAATTACTTTTTTCAATGCTTTCACCGGAGGATTAAACCGATTTTGCTTCACGATAAACAATCGTTTGTTTGTCTCCTCAGCAGTATGAATCATCTGCTCACAATCGCGCACCGTTGTCGCCATTGGCTTCTCGCACAACACGTTACAGCCTGATTTCAACGCCTTTATGCTATGTTCCGCATGTAACCCATTCGGAGTACACACTGCAACCAGATCCAGATTCTTCTCACCTGCTAACAGCTCATCAATGGAAAAAAACGACTTACACTTGTACTGCGCTGCAATTGTTTTCGCCCGTTCTTGTTTGATATCACAGACCGCTACTAAACTACCCAGGCTGCTTGCATACTTTGCATGCTGGGAACCAATATGACCAACACCGACCACGGCGATGTTCAACTTTTTCATATATGTCTCTCTTTTCCCACGAGAAAAAACGTGGCGTTACTACCGATAATTCATCTCCCCTATTTAAGAATAACAGCCCACACCTTCTAGAGTTTACTATACACAACTCCTCTCAGAAAACCAGCACCGTACCCGATATGGATCAATAAATAAAACAAGATACTACTCACGACCACGCTCGGTTTTCGTGTAATCTGAAGTGTACTGACCAACGACAATAATATATAGACCAGGACAAGACAGGGAATCACCCACAACGGTAGCAAACCCAATACAGTTAACAACACCACTAGAACGCCACCAAGGATGAATACCGGCCCGAACAAATGGAAAAACCTCAAGGTATCAGGATGCTTTTTTACCATCTTCGCACGAGCAATCCCATACCGGTACATCTGACGCCACAAAGACCGAATTGAATCCCGCTTAAAATGATACACCTTCGTTTTCGGTGTATACAAAATCTTGTACCCTGCCTTCCGAAGCCTGATATCAAGTTCATAATCCTGGCCACACCAAAAAACAGGGTCAAAACCACCGACTTTTTTCACAGCCTCTTTTCTATAACAGCAGAACGACAAATGATCCGTGTACTTTTCTTCTGGAAACACCGAGTTCTGAGAAAAGAAACTCTGGCCACCCATAAAACTCAAAAACGCAGCACCAGACACCCCCCCAACAAAATTCTGCTTCCCCGGTGAAAGATTCGAACAACCAACCGCGACAACGTCAGCAGGCAGGCTCTGCAGCCTCAACGCAAGCTCTTTAAGCAGGTTTTTCTCGGTGACTACGTGACCAGAGTAATTCATCAGCATCTCACCGGATGCATGCGCTATACAAACATTCCGACCAATCGAGGTATTCCCTGTTGGGCTCTCAAGGATTCGTATGTTCGAATATTTTTTTGCATACTTATCAGCAATCACCCGCGTGTTATCAGTACATTTTCCTATTGCGAGTAAAATCTCCATCTTCTCTGCTGGGTACTCCACTGCAAGTAACGAGTCTAACGACTGCGCCAGAGTTTTTTCTTCGTTTAAAATCGGTATAAGAAATGAAACCTTTGGGTAATCCTCTGCCATCTCTTCTGGAAAACAGTAGAACGTATTTAATGTTATTCACCTGAGTTTTCTTCAGAAAGTTATACAGTCAAGGAACATCGCCAACATCTTCGAAAAATAACAATTACGGAAAACTCTTATCATCTGTAAAAGCACTTACCTCATTTGAAACATTTTTTTAAACCATTTCCAAAAAAATATTAAAGAAATCTAAACAAAGTTAAGAGTTACGTAAAAGAATAAATTATAAATGGAGAGGAAGATGCACTGTTTATACAGCTGAGGGAAAAATGACGGTAAGGTGTAGATTCAAAGAACTAGCAATGTGTGATAGCCGGATTAGTCTAGACATTAACGGCTTACATAGCAGCAGCATCTCTTCCATAAGTTGCATACTTGTTCCACCTGTAAAGAGGAACAAGGTGACACTATGAAAATCCTCATGATGCTCTCCAATCCATATATGGTTGATTATCGCGTCTCAAGAGAGGCAACGTCGTTAGTAGAAGCAGGTCATGAAGTCTGCGTTATCGAATGGGACCGAAAAAAAGACTATAAACCTCAAGACACTGTTGAAAGTGTTTCATTGGTACGTATTCACAATAAAGGATTGTTAAAAGCTCTTCCTCATGATTTACTACGGAATCCATTGTGGTGGAGAGCAGTCTATAAAATGGGTGTAGCACTTTATAAGAAAGGGTTCACGTTTGATGTGGTTCATTGCCATAATTTAGATACCTTAGTTGCAGGAGTGATGTTAAAGAAAAAATTTGGTATTAGATTAGTGTACGATGCGCATGAGATTTTTGGTTACATGATCGCACGGGAGATGCCACCAGTGATTGTTCGAATAACACTCTTTATGGAAAAACGATTACTGCCCTATGTTGACCAGATCATTACCGTGAATGAACCATTGAAGGATTACTTCCGATCTATCAGTACAAAACCAATCACCATTATAATGAATAGTAAGGACCTAGTGAGCACGGATTACATTCCTCCAAAAAATGAGGTATTCACTGTTTGTTACATCGGCGTGATACATTCTTCTCGTATGTTTCCAGAACTTGTTGACGTCATTGGAAACATCGAAAAAATTAAATTTGTAATCGCTGGTAAAAAAGAAAACTTATACGAGGAAGTGAAAAAACGGTGTGAATCTTATCAGAATATCAAGTTTCTTGGGCCGATACCATATAGTGATGTGATCCCAAAGACGTTGGCGTCTGATGCGGTGATTTGCATGATATCTCCGAAGGATCCGAATAACAAACTCGGTTTAGCAAATAAACAATTTGAAGCGATGGTATGTGGGAGACCCATTATTTGTACAAAGGGAACGTATGCAGGAAAATTAATTGAAGATCTCGATTGCGGATTAGTCGTTGATTACACCAAAGAATCGTTGAAAGAGGCAATTATCACCCTTCGAGATAATCCGATATTATGTAGGGACTTTGGAAAACGTGCGTTACAGGCTGCATTAACTCAATACAATTGGGGAAAAGATAAAGAAAAATTGATTAATCTCTATAAGACTCTCCTAATAGACAATACAAAAACATAAGTAATGGTTTTCTATTTCAACGTCGTATGTTGAGAATCGGTGTTATAGGCCTTGGTTCCATGGGGAAAAACCATGTACGGGTCTGTTCAGAGCTTGAAACGATACAACTTGCCGGTGTTTCTGATATTGATGCCACTGTTGTTAAAAACATCGCAGACCGTTTTCATACAAAACCGTTTTACGATCATAAGGATATGACCAAAGAAATTGATGCAGCGATTATTGCGACACCAACCGTTACCCATCATAAAATAGCCATGGATATGCTCAACCATGGAAAGCATGTACTCGTGGAAAAACCAATCTGCGATAGCGTTCAAAAAGCAGAAGAGCTGGTAAAAAAAGCAAAAAAAGAAGGTTTGATCCTCGCAGTTGGTCACATCGAGCGACATAACCCGGCGGTCCGATTCGCAAAAGAAAGCATGAATGCAAAGAAGCTTGGTGAATTGATTTCTCTTGCATCGAAACGAGTGAGCAACTTCCCCGGGAGAATCCACGATGTCGGAGTTATCTTTGATTTCGGGATCCATGATATCGACGTGATGCGGTACCTCGCGGGTGAGGTTACCTCCGTGTACGCACGAGCAGGAAACTTTAACAAAAGTATCACCCATGAGGACCATGCAAATATTATGCTGAATTTTGAGAACGGAATCTGCGGTGTTATCGAAGTGAATTGGCTGACGCCCGTGAAAATCCGAAAATTCTTTTTGACATGCTCTGAATATTTTGTTGAAGTCGATTATATCGATCAGTTGGTAACGATGTCGTCTTCATCTTTTAAACAGATTGATGAAATGAACTTGTTTAATGTCCCTATTCAATATAATACCAATACTGTATCGTTGGAAAAAAGAGAACCTTTACGCAATGAGATTGTTGATTTTATTCAAGCGGTTGAACATAGTGGAAAACCATTGGTTACTGGTGAAGATGGACTGCTGGCGCTGAAGATTGCAGAGGCCGCGACACTCTCATATAAAACCGGAAAAGATGTGAAAATACAATGATTCATGAAACCGCTATTGTGGAAGAAGGCGTACAACTTGGTGAAGGAACACGCGTCTGGCATTTTGCCCATATACGCAAAGGAGCCAAAATCGGGAAAAATGGGAACATCGGAAAAGATGTGTATATCGATACGAACGTTATCATTGGAGATAACTGTAAAATCCAAAATTTTGCATCCCTATATCATGGATTAACAGTCGGAAATAACGTGTTTATTGGCCCTCATGCGTGTTTTACCAATGATCTCTACCCCCGAGCCTCCATCTGGAATGAGGAACGTGTAGCAAAAACAGTGGTGAAGGATGGCGCATCAATTGGCGCAAATTCGACGATTGTAGCTGGAATAACCATTGGAAAATACGCAATGGTTGGTGCGGGTTCTGTTGTCACAAAAGATGTACATGCTCATGGGCTTGTATTTGGAAATCCGGCTCGATTGAAAGGGTTTGTCTGTGAATGCGGCAATAAGCTAACCAAGAAGGGCAAAAAAAGGAACTTAGTGTTGTTGTACTGTTCGGGATGCAAAAAAGAAGTCAGCATAGATGAAACGATTTACAGGAAGATCGAAGCATGATACCTATTGCAAAACCCTTAATAGGAGACGAAGAAAAAGCTGCAGTTTTACGAGTTCTTGAATCTGGCATGATTGCCAGTGGCCCCAGAACTGAAGAATTTGAAAAAAAGTTCGCAGAATTTGTAGGAACAAAATATGCAATTGCTACGACTTCGGGAACAACCGCTTTACATTTGGGATTGCTTTCACTAGGAGTTAAAAAAGGTGATGAAGTAATTTTACCAGACTTTTCATTTATTGCAACGGCAAATTCTCCATTGTTTTGCGAAGCAACGCCAGTTTTTTGTGATGTAGATCCAAAAACGTTCAATATCGATCCAGATAAAATAAAGAAATTGATTACTAAGAAAACGAAAGCAATTATGCCTGTTCATTTGTATGGCCAAGCAGCAGATATGAAACCTATCTCAGAAATCGCAGAAGACCGTAATGTGAATGTCATCGGTGACGCAGCACAGGCGCATGGTGCAACATATGACGGAAAAATGGTCGGTTCATTTGATGACCTTGAATGCTTTTCATTTTATCCAACAAAAAACATGACCACTAGTGAAGGCGGGATGGTTACCACAAACAACAACGAGTTTGCTGAAAAAGCAATTTCATTGAGGAACCATGGCCGAAAAAAAACAAAATGGGGATACGAACATGGCTGTTTAGGTTACAACTATCGAATGACTGACATTGCCGCTGCAATTGGCATTGAGCAATTGAAAAAACTGCCAAAATTTAATGAAATACGCAGAAGAAATGCACAATACTTCAATGGACATCTTGCTGGTGTAGAGATTCCCTATGTGCTCCCGAACGCACAGCATGCATACCATCAATATACAATCAAAAGTAAATCTCGAGATGTGCTTATTGAAAATCTAAAGAAAAACGAAATTGGCTTTGGGATTTATTATCCTCAACCGCTACACTCCTACAAACATCTGAAAAAATATGCACATAACGATTTAAAAAATTCGGAATCACTCACAAATGAAGTACTTTCTTTACCAGTTCATCCTGCATTGATAAAGCAAGATTTAGAAAAAATAGTGGAAGTTGTTAACGGGGCTTTCCAACACCCTTGTAAATAAAACCAAGCTTTTCACATTTCTCTTTGTTATATACATTTCTTCCATCAATAAACACGGGATTGCGCATCTTACTTTTTATTAGGGGCAAATCCAAATCTAAATATTCTCTATGTTTGGTAACGAGAATAATGGCATCGGCATCATCAACAGTCTCATAAATGTCTTTGGTGAAAGGTATTTCAAATTCTCTTACATATGGATCGTGGAGCACCGGTTTCGCATGTTTCTTCTTTAATTCCTCATGAAGAGGTTTTGTGGGAGTATTTCTTGTGTCATCTGAATTTTCGAGGAATGCAACTCCCAAAATTGCAACTTTCGCATCTTTTAATTTTCTTCCAACCTCACTTAGTCCCTCCTCCAAAAGATCTACCATGTGCATAGGCATCCTCATGTTTAGCTCTCGGCTTTCAATAATTACATGAGGTTCGACCTTAAATCTACCATATGTATCAACACCGTATTTCAGCAGCCAAGGGTCCTTTGGGAGGCAATGGCCCCCAACACCAGCACCTGGAAAATGCATATTACGTATAGGATTTGAAGATGGATTAGACGGGTCGTTTGGTAAAGTATTTACCAGTTCTCGAACCTTAAAAACATCGACTCCAAGACTCTCGCAGATAAGAGCCACTTCATTTGCAAAAGCAATATTGACATCGCGATAGGTGTTTTCTACTACCTTTGATACCTCTGCAGTCATAACATCGGTAGGATAAATTCTTTCTTTGACGATATGCTTATAGAGTTCGACTGCGCGACGAGTACTTTCTTCATCTATTCCACCAACAATTCTTGGAAGATTAACTATATTTTTAATGAGACGACCGACCATGACACGTTCGTAAGAAAAGACCAGCGAAAAATCCTTACCTGCCTTAAAACCAGATTCCTTTTCGAGTATGGGTTTTACAATATTTTCAGTGGTACCGGGCGCAACAGTAGATTCTATAATTACCATCGCGCCTTTCTTCATATTTTTTCCAACTTGCTTACTCACTTCTTTAAGTGATTCGTAATGCGGTATTCCTTTTTCATCAGTGGGTGTTTGAACGTCTATCAAAATAGTTTCAGCGTCCCTGCATTCAGAAAAATCATCGGTGACTCTAAAACTTCCCTTGTTTACCACTCTTGCTATCAATTCTGATAAACCTGGTTCATCCCCGCCAATGGGGTTTTTACCTTTATTAAGCCAATCTATCTTCCAACCAGAGCGTTTAGATTGTCTTTGAATTCCTACTACGTTAAAGCCATCTAAATCTGCAAATAGAGCCGCTGCAGGTATTCCTACGTACCCCATTCCAATAACAACTATCTTTCTTGGCATTTTAGGAGAGAATGCCTCTTCTTTATTAAAATCTTTACTTGTAAAATTTTGAACTCGTCATTTTTAAATACAAAAATGAGATTCAGTGATAAAGTGAACAAGAGAATTAAAATTGCTTTCGTTGGCGATATTTCATCCAGTTTTATTAAACATGACTATGAGATATTGAAAGAATATTTTGACGTTTATATTTTCCAGCTGCCTAGAAAAAAAATAGATTGGATAAAGTATATTTTTATTTTAGCAAAAGAAGTAAAACAATATGATTTAACTTTTTCTTGGTTTGCAGGGTGGCATTCTGCACTTGCTGTATTCTTTTCTAAATTATTTAGAAAAAAATCTGTGGTCGTTGTTGGTGGTTTTGATGCTGCGTACGTCCCGGAAATTAATTATGGTGCATTTACGAATTTGAAAGAGAAAATACCCTCAAAATATGTACTTAAAAATGCTGACCTTGTTTTACCAGTTTCAAATTTTGTTAAAAAAGAGATTTTAGATAAAACAAAACCGAAACAGGTAGAAGTTGTTTACAATTGTGTTAACGACAGAAAGTTCAAACCAGTAGAAAAAAAAGAGAACATTATTGTGACAATCGGAAGGGTTACAAAACAGGGAATCAAACTAAAAGGATTAGAAACATTTGCTAAAGCATCTACATATTTTCCAGATTATAAGTTTGTAATAATAGGTGAAATAGAGAAAAATGCAGTGAATCAATTACAAAGGAACAACCCAAAACTAGTTTTCACAGGAAAAATTACACATGACGAAGTTTTAAAATGGCTTCAACAGGCCAAAATCTACTGCCAACTATCATACATGGAATCCTTCGGTGTGGGAGTTGCTGAGGGCATGAGTTGCGGTTGCATACCAATAGTAACAGATAGGGGCGGCTTGCCGGAAGTCATCGGTGACACTGGTTTCTTTGTTTCTTATGGTGATGAAAAAGCAACAGTTGAAATGATAAAAAAAGCTTTGACGTTAGATGATGATCCGGGGGGAAAAGCTAGAGAAAGAATCAAAAAGATGTTCTCATATAAAAAAAGGAGAGAGGAACTGGAAAAAATAATTTTAGGAATGATATCATGATTAAAAATGCCATCAGTAAAAATAGGAGTTTTGACAGGAGCTTTTCTGGAAACGATGGGATATGCTTCTAATCATTGCTAAATCATCGGAATGCAGACTGGTGAAAAATTATATGAAGAACTTTTGTTAGAAGATGAAACAGGATTAATTCTAGAAAACGATAAATTCTTTTTGAGATTGCCACTGAAAATAGGAGATAAGGATGCTTTTCACTATAAACAATGGGATTCAACGTATCCAAATGCAAGGAATTCGGATCAGACAATCCAGAATATCTTATGAGTAAAGAATCTGTTGAAGAGGTTTTAAAAAGTTATAAAAGCGGCTGAGGCGGATTAATAATTCAAAAATTTATAATTATGTTTATATTGTTCTTCCAAAAAGATGGAATAGTAATCTTTTTATTTCCTTTGTCTATGACTCCCTTAATTGAGGCTCTTTAAATAAATATTAAGGAGAATCGCGGGGTTGAGAGAATAATGTCTTGTTCCCATGAAAGCTGTAGCCATGAGGAAAATATCTGGCTTCCTGTAGAAAATAGTCCCAGATCTGAGGCTGCGTTACATCCTTGGTGTTTGCATTGTGGATTGGTGAAAAATATTTCCGATGATAGGCCAAAGGAGCTTGGATATTGGATGAACATTCTCTCCAGGGCATCATATAAATTTTCTATTGCTCAATGCCAGAAACGCCTCATCGCAAAAGAATTGGATTCGTGCAAAGAATTTGTAGATTTGTATGGGATAACGGGTTCTTCACAAAAAGAGATGCTTGTCAGAACAATACAAAAATATTGCAGTCTTAGTATAAATGATATAGATTCGTTTCTCTGTTAGACTAAATTGACAACCTCAGTGAGGTTTGGATGATAAGGGGTTTAGCAGAATGGATTAATTTTAGAAAGAAACAAAACAGGCAGGTGGAATTATGAGTAATATGTTGAAAAACAAAGTAATTTTATTAACTGGTGGAACGGGATCTTTTGGTAATAAATTTGCAGAAATAGTTCTAAAAGAATATGAACCTGAGGCCATACGGATTTTTTCCCGAGGAGAAAAAAAGCAACTTGATATGATGAATAAATTCAGCGATGATAGATTACGATTTTTTATAGGTGACGTAAGAGATAAAGACAGATTACACAGAGCAATGTATGATGTTGACATCGTCGTTCATGCTGCTGCTTTAAAGCAAGTTCCCACATGCGAGTATAATCCGATAGAAGCTGTTCGGACAAATATAGATGGAGCTGTCAATATAATAGATACAGCAGTAGATAATGAGGTTGAAAGAGTCATGGCCATTAGTACTGATAAAGCTGTGCATCCGGTAAATCTTTATGGAGCAACTAAAATGACAGCTGAGAAGCTTTTCATCCAGGGCAATTCATATTCACATTTTACAAAAACTAGACTAAGTTGTGTTAGATATGGGAACGTTATCGGAAGTCGCGGTAGTGTTATACCACTTTTTCAAGAACAAAAAAAGAAGGGCATAATTACTATTACTGATGAAAAAATGACCCGATTTTGGATAACTCTGGAGCAGGGAGTCAGATTTGTTATTGATTGTATTGATAGAATGGATGGTGGGGAGATTTTTGTTCCAAAGATTCCTAGTATGAAAATAACCGATCTGGCAGATGCGATTGCACCAGGTGTTAAACAAAAAGTTATGGGGATTAGACCCGGAGAAAAAATCCATGAAGTCCTTCTTACTGAAGATGAAGCAAGACACAGTATTGAGTTTAGCGATCACTTTGTTATAGAACCTGAGAGTCCATCTTGGCATGTAGCCATTTCTAAGGGAGGTAAAAAACTACGAGATGAATTTAGATATTCAAGCGAAACCAATGATAAGTGGCTTACTAAAGAGAACCTAAGGAAAATAATTAAGGAATTGCAATGACTGGAAAATTAGCCATCTTTGGAGGGACACCGATAAGGAAGGGATTTTTACCATATGGCCATCAATGGATAGATGATGATGACATCAAAGCAGTTTCTGATGTTTTAAAAACTGACTGGATAACGCAAGGACCAAAGGTAGACGAGTTTGAAAAATTAGTTTCTCGTTATTGTCATGCAAAGTATGCGGTTGCTTTTTCATCAGGAACTGCTGCCCTTCATGCGGCTGCATTTGCCTCAGGGATTTCAGAAGGAGATGAGGTAATTACTACCCCAATTACCTTTGTTGCAGATGGCAACTGTGCACTATTCATGGGTGGAACGGTTAAATTTGCCGATATTCAAAATGATACGTACAACATTGATCCGCAAAAAATAAAAAAAATGATTAATTCCAAAACGAAGGCCATAATACCTGTAGACTTTGCAGGCCAGCCATGCGACATAGATGAAATAAATGAGATTGCTGAAAAACATGATCTTACTGTGATTGAAGATGCTTCTCATGCGCTCGGATCCGAATACAAAGGTAAAAAAGTAGGTGGACTCACAAATTTAACTGTATTTAGTTTCCATCCTGTGAAAGCGATCACTACTGGTGAAGGAGGCATGGTTCTTACTAACAATAAGGACTACTATGAAAATTTATTGATATTTAGAACACATGGCATTACTAAAGATCCTAAGAAACTACAGAAAAACGATGGTCAATGGTATTATGAAATGCAGAGTTTGGGATATAATTATAGACTAACCGATTTTCAATGTGCTCTTGGTATAAACCAGTTTAAGAAGTTGGAAAAATTCATCAAAAGAAGGCGAGAGATTGTAGAGAGATACAATGAAGCTTTCAGTGAGACAAAAGAAATTGCCACCCCCTATGAAAAAAGAGATGTGCGATCTGCATACCATTTATATGTGATACAGTTAAATTTGGAAAGACTTAAAGCAGATAGAAAAGCAATATTTGATGCGTTCAGATCGGAAAACATCGGTGTTCAAGTTCATTACATACCGGTACATTACCAACCTTATTATCAGCAGAAATTTGGATATAAAAAGGGTGATTTCCCGAACGCTGAACGATATTACGAACGTGCGATAACGCTTCCGCTTTTCCCCAAAATGTCTAATGACGATGTCGATGGTGTTATTCAAGCTGTAAAAAAGGTCATTACATATTACAGGAAGGGTTAGATGAAGCTTCTCGTTATTGGTTGCGGTTCTATTGGAGAAAGACACATTAGAAATCTTCGTAGTCTATCTGTCGATAATATTTTAGCTTGTGATACAAACTCCGATCGTCTTCATCTTATGAAAGAAAAGTACGATGCGGAAATCTACAAAGATGTTGACGAGGCTCTGAAGAAGAAGCCGGATGCAGTGCTGATATGCACTCCTCCAAATCTGCATATCCCAATGGCTCTTAAATCAATAGAACATAATGCTCACATATTTGTAGAAAAACCCATTTCTCATAATTTGGAAAAAGTAGATGATTTTCTTACGGAAGCTAAAAGAAAAAAATTGATTGTTTTAGTTGGCTATAATCTTCGTTTCCATCAAGGAATAATATTAATGAAAAAAATGATCAATGAGAAAGTTGTCGGAAAGGTATTATCTGCAAGAGCAGAATTTGGTCAATATCTTCCTGACTGGAGACCAGAGCAGAATTACAAACAGAGCTATACTGGTAAAAATGATATGGGAGGAGGCGTTATACTCGATGTTTCGCATGAAATTGATTATATCCGCTGGCTTCTAGGTGATATCACTGAGGTGTCTTGTTTCGCTGACAAAGTTAGTAATTTGGATGTAGATGTAGAGGATACAGCAGAAATTCTACTTAAATTCAAAAATAAAATCATTGCAGAAATACACTTAGACTTTGTTCAACGAGAGTATTCACGAAATTGTAAGATCATCGGCGAGGAGGGAACTCTCATCTGGGATTATCCTGGTAAGTATGTAAAAACTTACCACAGTACGACAAAACAATGGAAAACATATCCGATCGAAATAGAACCGAATGACATGTACGTTGATGAAATGAAACACTTTCTTGAGTGTATAAAGGGAAAAACACCCCCATTGATTAGTGGAGGAGAAGCCAAGAAAGTATTGGCGGTTGCATTAGCAGCCAAAAAATCTGCAAAAAGTGGCAAAGCGATAAAACTATGACTAAAATTGTAGCTATAATCCAGGCGCGAACAGATTCTACACGTTTTCCTAAAAAGGTTCTTGCAGACATACTTGGCAAACCAATGATTGTCTATTTAATTGAACGAGTTAAAAGATCTAAACTCATAGACCAACTAGTAATTGCAACTACAACTAGAAAAATCGATGATCCTATTATAGATGTTGCTAAGAAAAACAAAATTAATATTTTTAGAGGAAATTTTGAAGACGTACTAGATAGATATTACAAGGCAGCTAAGAAATATCAAGCAGATATTGTTGTAAGAATCACAGGTGATTGCCCACTAATAGACCCACATATTGTAGATCGGATTATCCAATATTTCTTAGAAAATAAATACGACTATGTAACTAATACTTTAGAGCCGACCTACCCTGATGGATTAGATGTAGAAGTATTTTCATTTAAAGCATTGGAAAAAGCTTGGAAAGAAGCACAACTACCATCTGAACGAGAACATGTCACACCATACATTATAAATCATCCAGAGAAATTTAAAATCAGTAATGTTAGAAACAGTGTTGACCTCTCCTATTTACGCTGGACAGTAGACCAAAAAGAAGATTTGGAATTTGTCAGAGAAATTTTCAAAAGACTTTATAAGGAAAAAACAATGTTTCATATGGAGGATATTTTAGAACTCTTGCAAAAGTATCCTGATTTGAAAGAAATAAATGCTGGCATTAAAAGAAATCAAGGTTATCTTAGTTCTTTGAAGAAAGATAAAATATGCAAAAGGAGTAAAAAACATGGTGAAAAATAAAAAATCTGATCTTAAAAAATCTCTAGAGCTCTGGAAACACGCTGAACAGATCATAATGAACGGCACGCAGCTATACAGCAAAATGGCCTCTGTGGGAGTTAAAGGAGTATCTCCTATTTATTTTGTTAAAGCAGATGGCGTGTATGCATGGGATTTTGAAGGAAATAGGTACATCGATTATACCATGGGAATAGGTGCATGTTTTGTAGGTTACAACAATCCTAAAGTTAAAAAAGCAATTCAAAAGCAACTGGAAATAGGCACTATATTTTCGTTACCAAATCCAATAGAAATCAAAGCTGCAGAAAAAATGATTGAAATAATTCCCTGCGCAGAAATGGTTAGATTTTTTAAAACTGGCTCTGAGGCTACGCAGGCGGCAGTAAGAATTGCGCGCGCATATACTGGTAGAGAGAAAGTGATAAAAGGTCATTATCATGGATGGCACGAATGGTCTCTGGCAGATACTGAAAAAAGCGGCGGTATCCCACATCAATATAAAGAAAATGTTTTTGAAGTAAAATATAACGATTTTGAATCAGTAAAAAAAATTTTTGATCAACATAAAAATGAGATTGCTTGTATCATCATTGAACCTTTTGAAACCGAGATGCCGAAAGACAATTACCTACAGAAATTACGGAAAATAACAAAAGAAAATGGTGCTCTTTTAATATTTGATGAGGTAGTCACCGGTTTCCGTCTTGCATTAGGAGGGGCACAGGAATATTTTGGAGTTACTCCCGATATTGCAGCTTTTGGAAAAGCAATGGGCGGAGGAATGCCTCTATCCGCAGTTGCAGGAAAAAAGGAAATTATGGAAAAAGCAAAGGATAAAATCTTTGTCTCTTCTACATTTGGCGGTGATATGTTATCATTGGCAGCATTATTAGCTGTCGTAGATATCCTAAAAACTGAACCAGTATATGACAGAATTTTTAAAATTGGAAATAAAATTAGAGATGATTTTAACAATCTCGCTAAAAAATATGGCAGCAAAATAGAATGTGTTGGAATTGGGCCAAGACTAGATTTTAAATACAGAAATATGCAGGGTAAAGATGACATAAAAGTGAAAACATTATTTATGCAAGAAGTTGTAAAAAGAGGTGTTTTCTTCGTCTGGAATATGTTGCCATCATATAAGTTGAGCGATGAAGATGTTGAATATACACTCAAAGTATTTGACGAAGCTTTGAGAATTACTACTAAAGCTGAAAAAGAAGGTAAAGTTTCTGAAATGCTCGAGGGTGAGCCACCAATAAAAGTTATATAAACTTGAAATTATCAAACAGAAAGAAGAGAACAATCAATATGAAAATTGTTTTTAGGGTTGACGCATCGAAAGAGTTGGGTATTGGCCATTTGATGCGTTGTTTGGCATTATCAGAAGAATTAGTGAGAAAAGGAAATGTCTGTTTCTTTTTATCGAAAATAGATAACGATGAACTAAAAAATAGGATTAAAAAGTTTGATGTTAATTATCAACAAATAAAAAACAATGCAAATATACAAGAAGACTTGAAATTTCTGATCAACTTTTCAAAAATAAACGATATCGATTGGATTATAACAGACCATTATGGCATAGATTCTCAATATATAAGGGAGATAAAACAAAACAAGTTCAATGTGTTATCTGTGGATGATACTGCTCAAATACATTATTATTCGGACATTGTACTAAACCAGAATGTAGGGACAGAGAGACTTAAATTTTCATCGGAAAAATACACGAAATTTTTGCTTGGCATAAAATATGCAATATTACGAGATGAGTTGTTAAAAAGAGAGGGAAAAATAGAAAATAATGAGGTAAAAAAAATATTGTTAACATTTGGTGGATCTGAAACTGATAATTTCATATTAAAAATTTTAAGAGTATTGGAACCAATTAATGAAAATGTAGAATTTTTGGTGGTAGTAGGTCCTTTTAGTCAATCTTATAATAATATTAAAGAGCATGCGAAAGAAACAAGTTTGGAAGTTAAATTAATTAAATCTCCAGAAAACATGGCAGAAGTTTATTTAGAATCGGATATAGCTGTTAGTGCCGGTGGTAGTTCATGTTATGAATTAGCTTATTTTGGGATTCCGAATCTCATTATAACTATTGCAGATAATCAGGTAAATATTGCGCATGAATTAGATAAACAAAAAGTTAGTATATATCTTGGAAGAAAAGATGAAATAAAAGCAGATCAACTTAAAAATAGTCTTAAGGATTTAATAGCTAGCCATTCTCTACGGAAAATAATGAGACAAAATGGTAGAAAATTAGTCGATGGGAAAGGAAAAGAGAGAATCGTAGATTTTATGAGGAGATTCAATTGAAAAAGGAAGTAACAATAGGGGACAGAAAAGTTGGTAGCGGTCATCCTACTTATATAATTGCAGAGATAGGTTCGAACCACAACAGAGATATAAATATCGCTAAAAAATTGATTGACAAAGCAGCAGAAGCAGGTGTCGATGCCGTAAAATTTCAGACTTTTAAAGCTGAGAAATTATATTCAATGAAAACCCCTAAATTCTCAAAAGATAACATTAAACCATATGACCTTATAAAATCCATTGAACTTCCCAGATCTTGGCAAAAGAATCTATGTAAATATTCAGTCAGAAAAGGTCTCCATTTCTTATCATCTCCTTTTGATTACGAAGCTGTCGATGAACTCGATCACATTGATGTACCTGCATTTAAAATTGCATCATTTGAAATCGTTGATTTAGAATTTTTAAAGTATGTTGCAAAAAAAAAGAAGCCGATCTTACTCTCTACAGGCATGACAAATCTTGGAGAGATTGAAGATGCATTAACTACAATTAGATCACAAGGCAATAATGAAATTATTTTGCTTCATTGTAGCTCTTTATATCCTTCACCTGTTGAAACTGTAAATCTACGTGCCATAAATACTATGAAAAATGCGTTTCAAATACCGGTAGGTTTTTCCGATCATACGTTAGGGATTCATATTTCCCTTGCTGCTATCGCTTTTGGGGCAAACGTTGTTGAAAAACATGTTACATTAGATCGGACAATGAAAGGTCCGGATCATTCCTTTGCGATAGAACCAGATGAAATGAAACAATTGGTCAGAGAGATTCGAGATATTGAAAAAGCCAAAGGAACAGGAATAAAACAAAGAGATGTAAGAGAACAAGAAATGTATGAAAAAGGACGAAGAAGCATTATTGCTGCACGAAACATTCCGAAAGGAGCGAAAATAACTAGAGATATGCTAATTATTAAAAGACCTGGGTATGGCATCCAACCAAAATTTATTGATCTTGTTATAGGGCGAAGGGCAAAAGTCAATATAACTGCCGAACAATGGATTACATGGGACATGATCTGATGTCGATGAATGTTTGTATAATGGCAGGAAAACAGGCAGGAATTATTGGAATTTTAACTACATTAGCAAAAAAATTACATATCTTAGCTGTAGTATCATATGATGAAAACGTTACGATCATTTCCAAGGAGTTTCAAATTCCAGTCTTTACGACGGTTCGCGATGCAAAATTTATTAATACTCTAAATAAAAGCGATTTACTTGTTAGCATTCATGGACGGGAGATCGTACCCAAGGAATTGTTGTCACTACCTCGATTCGGTTGTATCAATGTTCATCCATGCTTGTATAAATATAAAGGAAAAGATCCCATCCGTCTACTTATTGAGAATAAAGATTCGAAAGCGAGTGTTGGCGTTCATTACATGACCGAAGAAATTGATACCGGCAAGGTATTAATTGAAGAATTTATCGATGTGGAAGGTTTGGAGAGTATCGAGAGTGTTTATAATGCCCTTTATCCAGTTTATTCTCTTGTTTTGTCTAAAGCATTTGATATTATTAAAAAAACAAGTAGAAATTACAATAGATAGTATGATTTATTTTTTATTTGTAGAAAAACATATAGGTTGATTATATCATGAATTGCAAAGTTGTTCTCCTCAACCCGCCTACTGCCGCACCCTCAAGTGAAATTCTATTAAATCTTGCGTATCTTTCTTCCACCTTAAAAAATGCAGGGCATGAAGTTCTAGTTCTCGATGCTACCGCCCCTCATCATTTTCTAACTGAAGACGAAATTGAACAACAGATTCTTCAGTTCCAACCTAATTTTATTGGTGTTACTCTTACAATTAATTATATTCCTCAAACATATGAATTTATCAATCGTTTAAAAAAATTAAAAATCCCCATTGTTGCAGGAGGTCCACATGCAAATTGTCTTCCTGAGGAAGTGCTTTCCAATGGAGTAGACATAGTAGCAATCGGCGAAGGAGAAGATACAGTCCTAGAACTCGCTGATTATTTTATTGGTAAAAAAGAAACAAAAGATGTTGTCGGTATTTGCTTCAGGAATAAAGATGGGACTGTCCATTATACCGCAAAACGTCCACTTATTGAGAATCTTGATAGAATTCCTTTCCCAGATTATGATTCCTTTCCTATCGCCTATTATACTGGAAGTTCCAATCCTGAATCCAACCCTATATTTTGGAGTGTTTTTTCCAGTCGTGGTTGTCCTTATAACTGTATTTTCTGTTCAAGCCATAATGTATTTGGACGAACCTATCGTGCACGTAGCCCTCAAAATGTTTTTCAAGAAATTGAGTTTGTCACTGAAAAATACGGTGCGAGAATATTCGCTTTTCAAGATGATGAAGCTTTCATTAATAAAGAACGCATCATTGAGTTTTGTCAATTAGTCAAAAAAAGTCGATATCCATTGAAATTCTCCGCACGTCTCCGTATCGACAACCTCAACGGACAAATGCTTCGAGAAATGAAATCAGCCTACTTTCGCAGACTTGCATTTGGCATCGAAAGTTTTACGGATGAAACACTCGAGAAGATTAACAAGAAATATACTGTTGAAACAATTCACAAAGGGTTCAAACTTCTTGAAAAAGCAGGTTTTGCAGCAATCTACTTCAACAATATCATCGGTTTTCCTTGGGAGACACCTGAACATTTAAAAAACAATATTAAAGAAATTTCTAAAATTCCTAAATCAATCACATATTTTAGTTCTACTGCCACTCCCATCCCATACCCGGGTACTAAACTGTACGAACAATATCATAAAGAATATGGTTTTACTGACTGGTGGCTTGATCCAAAACGAAATTCTCTTCTGAGCAACATTAGCGCTTTCTTCATGCATTTCTTACCGGATCAGATCCCCTTATACATAGAAGATGATTTCTGGAATTATTCACCACAGATGAAGAAAGCAATTACTGATTTTTGTTGGAAAAACTCGTCGATGTATTTACGGAGATGCCTCTTCCCCCACGAATACCTATTTATTTTCGGTTTTTCAAAAATATCTCACATGGTTTGGAAATTTTCACCTAGATTAGAGAGGATATTTTTATACCCTGCAGGATGGTTAGTGAAACGACTTGCATTTGTGAAAAAAACCTCGTTTATAAACCGATAATACGTGACTGATATTTTAGATTCGAAACATAAAAACAGATGGTGTAAAAATGAAAATATTTTATGGTGAAAAACTCGTTAGAGAAAAAGAATGCTTAGCAGATAATAAAAACTTGATTCATTTGAGTAAGAAGCTACTTGTACTTTCAGATAAGGAATATGCCGAAATTTCATTAGAAAATAAAGATAAACTTATCTTTTGGGGAAGAATATTTGCAATTGTTCAAGAAAATGGAAAATATCTCGCTATCGATGATATTTCTAGCGGAAAAAAGATTATAAAAAAGATTTTTAGCAAATCAAATTTAAATGAAATAATCCCAAGAATTGAAGGAGATTACATTGCTTGTTTAATTAAAAAATATGATAATGTTGTAATTTTCGCAGATCATTTTAATCGAAAAGATGTATTTTACTCTATAAATGGACAAAATGCGGCTGCCTCGTCTGATCTTTCATCTGTGGTTTCAGAGGGGGAAAAATCCTATGATCAAGCAGCTTTAGCAAATTTGTTGTCAATATATGGAATGTATGCACCAAAGAAGCATACTATCTATAAGAATATACGAAGGTTGGGTGTTGGTGAACGGCTTGTATTAACAGAGAAGAAAAACCATATCGAACAAATACCGTTTCGTGCGGATAGTACGACATCTTATGATAACAGCAAACTTACAGAGTATTTTCAGCTTTTTTCTGAGGCAATACGAGTTAGGGGATCTCTAGAAGGAACTAATTGGATTTATCTTTCGAGTGGGTGGGATTCAACAGCGCTTTTAGCGTTGTTAGTGAAAAACTTTGGTTCTTCTCATGTACGGGCGGCCACATGTAAACTGGAATATTCTGATAGAGCAAGAGATGCGAATCGATTTGAAATTGAACGAGCAAAAAAAATTGCCAAGTATTACTCTGTTGATATCTCCATCGTACCAGCAGATTATACATCAAAAGATGCAACAAAAAAGTGGGAAAAGATAAAACCGTTTCTTCGGGATCATCACATCTATGCTGATAATTCATATAATTTTTATGTTCTTTCTGATTACATTCGTCATCATAGGTCACTGAAGGATACTGTTTTTTGCGGAGAAATTAGTGATGGTGCTCATAATCTAGGTTTCTCACAGTTCACCACAATACTTGAACATCCGGTTTTAGCATTCAGGGAATACAGCGATAAAATGGCTTCCTATTTATTTGGTCCAACATTTTTCAAAAGCATTTTGAATAACACTTATCAAAAAGATGCAGTATATAATCTACTCAGATCACGATTAAAAGGTCAAGTATTTGAAGATGAACAACCGCTAAATGAGTTCGAACGGAAAGCTAAGTTTATCACTTCATTCTTTCTGAGAAATCGCCGTATTCCATTCTATAGTATACACAATAATCAATTACTAACAGAACATGGAAAAGAGCTGTATGAATCTGAGATGTTTACCACGTATCTAAAAGAATGCGCGGAGCGTATCGAACCTGATACAGTATATAGTTGGATATTATATCTGTATAACAGCTTTCATTGGCAGGGATCTACTGTTAAATCAATTTCTGAAATGACTAGTTTTAATCATTTGAGACTGAATCTCCCATTTTGGGATAGCCGAATGCAAGAGTTTCTTAGTAAAATGCCAGAAGATTGGGGTCGTGGTCTTGAATTAAGGCCGACAAAATATCCTCTCAAATGGATGCTGGAAAACAAAGTTGATTACCCAAAGAATTTACAGGTTGGACCTCATTCATATCTCTATGATGTAAATCCAAATTTCTCGCTTGAGGTAGAAATGATATACTATTCTGCTTTAGCACCGCACTTCCAAAAAACCATAAAAGGTTACCCATTTGAAAAAATATTAGACAAACAATATTTCAACCTCGATTATTACCGTAAGCTCACGGATGATTATATTGCAGGTGTTGAAGAATCAGGAAAAAAACTATCTGATCTATATAATTTGATATGGCTTTGCTGGATTGGTTGGTATTGATCATTTTAGAAATATTGAATTAGGAAGAGAAGAAAAATGACCATTGAAAAATCATCTAAAACAGTAGCTATAGTCTCAGATGCACAACAACTGCGATATCTCCTCTCAAACAAGATTGAAGAGAAGTACGGCAAAATACATTTTATATGCATGACCCCTGCTGTTGAATACGAAGCAAGCAAAATAGGAATCAATTACAATTCTGTCGAAGATCTGTATGATCATGCGGAACTCAATAAAATCGGAGTGAACTCATGGGGAGTTTTCGAAAAACTTGCCGAGTATATTGATTCTAGAATCGACAATAACTTTAACGAAATCTGCACAAAAGGATATTTTTCATCTGTCCCATTCACCCAATTATTAAAAATATTTCATGATACAATCCAAGGTAACTTATACAAATTACAGGCAATAATTGGATTCAACTCACCCTCCACTATAATTTGTTTTAGGGATCAAGAAACCATTAGCCATTATGGTTTGAAATACGAAATCGGTGACCAAGTGTTTAAACTTTTAAAACTGCTTAAAAGCAAATTCAGATATGAATTGATCAGCTATAGCATTGCTGTCACTAATGGGAAAAACTCAGAAGAATCGTATAAAGTGAAAGATAAAAAGGGTATAAGATCACAGATTTTATTAATTATAGAAGATAAAACAAATGTACAGATCGGAGGAGTATGTCCTGACAACCGTTACTTATTGGCTAAAATTATTTTAAGAGGTGTAATAAAATTTACTATTCAAAAATTACGCGAGAATCCTAAACTGAAAACAATTGCCATAGGGCGAAGTAATACTCTAGCGCAACTATCTGGATATAGCAGCGGATGGCAACAAATTGGAGGGGAAGTTATAAGCATTGGCAAAATCATGAATGAATGCAACAAATTTACATCTACAGATACTGATTCCAATGAATTTCTGGCAAAATTTGGTGTAACTACAAAGAATCTTGAAAAATTCTGGAGTGAATTAGAATCTGGAACAGAGATAACTAAACGGTTTGAATATGATGATATAAACTTCTTCTCGATCAGCTCACCATGGTTGAAACAATTTATATGTAATATATTTCCAAGTTGTGCTCTTATAGTAAATACAATCGAAAAGAAGCTCAAAGAATTAGATATATCTGTATTTTTAACGCCATCTGCAACTCATAGAACTGAAGCTTCGGCAGTTCTATCTTGCAAAAGACTTGGTATAAAGATATGTAGTATTCAACACGGAGGTATGGGATTCTTCAAGGGATCGTCAATAGAATATAGCGATTATCGAAACATAGATTATGCATATGTATATGGGCAAGGAGTTGCAGATTTCTTCCGTAGGGATTATAATATCGATTCCAGAGATAATCTTGCTAAACCAATAGCTGTAGGAAATCCCGTTTTACAGAAAATCTATCACGAACAGCGATGCAAGAAACAATCATCATTGGAAAAAAAGAGACGAATATTATACATACCGACACAATTTGAACAAAAATTTGATTATTATGGGTGGAATAGTTACCCAAGTATCTGGTACAGTCAATTACAACGTAAAATAGTTGAAACTATCAAGAGTTTTTCGGACGTAACACTTTACATAAAACAATATCCTTTATTGACCATGGAAGATCCACTTCAGATGTACGTCAAAGATAGAAAAATAGATAATGTTGTATTCATACCAAGAAATATCGATATGATGTATTATCTTGATAAGGCTGATTTGTTCATCAATGATTATCCAACTACTAGTCTACTGAAAATACTATGTACTAGAAAACCCGCGATTATTTATTACAACCCTGATTATCTTCATATGTCTATTGAAGCTCAAAAACTTCTTAAAAGACGGGTAGAGTTGTGTACTAAAGAGGATGAATTTTTTGATATAATTAAAAAGTTTTGCACGCAGTTAAAATGGCCGGAAATAGAGAATCCCGATGACACATTTTTGTATCAGTATGGAATCTGCGGAGCTACCATAAATACTGAAGAAAAGGTTGCCGAACATCTTCTGTCAATTTTAAATTCACAGAAAGCGGATTTTAAATAGACAGCAAAAGAGTACTATAGTTTGGTTGTGTTAATTGTGTCCTGGAAAATAATGCCTCGCAATCATGTTCAAAAACAGCAGCATACTGGAGGAACGAATTATGAATTTGGATGGTGGATCCTATAAAGCTTCTTGATTTAGGTTGCGGTGTGCGAAAAAGAAAAGGAGCAGTCGGTGTAGATATCAGGGAAGATTCTGATGCTGATATTATTCATGATCTAAACATATTTCCATATCCTTTTGACGATGATAAATTTGATGATATACTCTGCGATAATGTTATCGAACACTTAAAGGATATTATTCGCGTCATGGAAGAGATCTGGAGAATATCTAAAAACGGTGCAAAAGTAAAAATATTCGTACCTTATTTTAGAAGCAAATGGGCATCTATTGATCCCACTCATAAACATTTTTTTACAGTTAATTCGTTTAGCTATTTTGATCCAAATCACATACACAGTAAATTGTACAAATATTCTAAGGCGACTTATTGCATAGAGAAAATTGTTTTTGATGAAAAGATAAATGGTAGTTACGTTCAAAGATTCGTGAAAAAACTTGCAAACAAATATCCACAAATCTATGAGGCAAAATTATCTCATTTATATCCGCTAAATGAATTGACATACCATTTGAAGGTGATAAAATAACCCAAAAAGAAAAAAATATTATAGTTACTGGTGGCGGCGGTTTTGTTGGAAAAAATCTAACACATCGTCTTCTGCTCGATGATGTAAAGGTGTGGATAATTGATAGCAATCAAAAAACATGCAGTAATTCTTTTTTTAAAGACCGTAAGATAGAAATAATAAATTTTGATTTTAAGAACCCTACGAAATCTAATGAGCTAATAAAAAAAATAAGACCAGACATAGTTTACCACTTAGCATCAAATTTAACAAGAACATTAGACATCGACAATTATAAACTCCTTCTAGAAGAAAATTATATACCAACATTACATTTATTTACCTCGTTACTGAAACATTCATCTGTTAAACAAGTTATATTCATGGGCACCTGTGAAGAATATGGTCAGAAAAAAAAGCCATTTACTGAAAACATGTGTACAGATCCAACCACACCATATTCACTGTACAAAACCTTCTGCACCTCTCTTTCGTTGATGCTATATAAATACGAACATTTTCCTGTCGTGATTTTACGTCCGACTATCACCTATGGGCCTTATCAAAATCCTAATATGTTTATTCCTTCATTAATCATTAATTCTCTTCTAAAAAAACCTTTTCCAATGACACATGGAGAGCAAAAAAGAGATTTTCTCTATGTAGATGACCTTGTAGATGTTCTTGTATTAGTTGGAATAAGCAACACTATGGCGGGGGAAATAATAAATATCGGCAGTGGCCATGTTGCAAAAATTAAAGATGCAGCTCAGACGATATCAGAATTAAATAACAACGAGAATTATGCTCAAATAGGGACACTACCGTATAGAGATTCAGAAATTATGAGTTATATAACAGATACCAAAAAAGCAAAAAAATTGTTAAATTGGGAGGCGAAAATCAGCTTAAAGGATGGTCTTACAAAAACATTTGACTGGTACAAAAAGAATATACGGTTATACAAATGAAGAAAAAAATCCTTATCTATTCTGATTGCTTTTTTTTTGCAGGTTGCGAAAATATAATCATAAATATTCTTTCTCATAAAGAAATTTTAAAAGATTTTGATGTAGTTTTTGCTTATCGGTATTCCAAAGATTACGAGCGAGGTTTAAATTCTAGACTGAAAAATAAAGAAATACAGATTAAAAAAATATTTCTCCCTCAATTAACTACCATTAATAAAAATATTGATGAAAGGATAAAGAATCACACAATATCAAAAGGGTTAAAAGGTATATTTTTTGTTTTGCAACGATTAAGAGTATTCTTCTTAATTGATTTTCTTGTTTTATTCTTTTTTTTATTGAAAATGAAACCAGATATAATACATGTTAATAACGGCGGATACCCTGGCGCTGAATCGTGTTTAGCATTGATTCTTGCGTCTTATTTTATCGAAGTTGATAAGATGTATCTACATGTGAATAATATCGCCGCATGTCATGATGGTATTTTAAAAACTTTGAATATTTTTGTTGATCGATTAGTATTCAGACGAATTACAAAATTTATAACAGCATCTCTTACAGCCGGAGAAAAACTCATAGAACGAAGAAACGCGCCAAGACAGAAATGGATGCAAATATATAATACAATTATACCCAGAGACGTAACCTTATCTAAAAACGAATATTTGAAAAAATATAATATCTCTTCTAATAAAGTTATTTTCTCCGTGATAGCAAATTTTGAAAAGAGAAAAGGTCACATATTTATATTAGACGCTGTTAAACAAATAATAGTAAAACAAAATCTTAGCGATAAATTTATGGTAATCTTGGAAGGGAGTGGAGACGAATTTGAAAATATTAAAAATATGATTAGACTAAATGGTTTGGAAAAAAATATTATAATGATTGGACGAGAAGAAAATATAATGAACCTGATGAATACGATGGACGTGTTAGTTGTACCATCTATAGACTATGAAGATTTCCCTAATGTTGTTATTGAATCTATGTATTTGGGGAAACCAGTGATAGGGACAAGAATTGCAGGAATTGTTGAACAAATTGATCGCAATAGAACGGGTTTGTTAATAGAGCCGAAGAATTCAGATGAGATAAAAAATGCGATGATATACTATATAAACAATCGAAATAAAATCATAGAACACGGGAATAACGCGCAATCTAAATTTAATAAACTATTTAAATACGAAGTAATAATGAAGGAATTACATGATCTATATCAATGAGATATTTACTTTTAAACGGAGTTAGAATTACATGGTAACACCTGAAGTTGTCATCTTATGCGGTGGGAAAGGTACCCGCCTCAGTGAAGAAACAGAAAATAAACCAAAACCAATGATTGAGATTGGAGGTAGACCGATACTGTGGCACATTATGAAGATATATGCGCACTATGGGTATAACAAATTTATTTTAGCCTTAGGTTACAAGGGCGATTATATTAAAAAATACTTTTATGATTATAGAATTACTTCAAACGATTTTACTCTTAAAATGCATCCTGATCATTCACCGAAAATTCATAATATTCTTGAGGAAAAGGAATGGGAAGTCACTTTTGTTGATACTGGTTTAGAAACTCTGAAAGGAGGCAGAATAAAAAGAGTGGAAAAATATATTAAATCTGATAATTTTCTCTTAACATATGGTGACGGTGTCGCTGACATCGATATCAACAAACTATTTGATTTTCATAGCCGCCATAAAGGAATTGGTGCATTAACCGCGGTAAGGCCACCATCGAGATTTGGAGAAATTAATCTCTCTGGCGATCATGTGGTTGGTTTCGAAGAAAAACCTCAACTTGGTACGGGATTCATTAACGGTGGTTTTTTTGTTTTTAAAAAAGATTTTTTTGATTATGTAACCCTTGATGTAAACTGTGATTTCGAGTTTGGCCCATTACAAAAAATAGCGCGGGATGGTCAATTGTATGCGTTCAAACATAGCGGGTTTTGGCAATGCATGGATAACGTGCGTGAGAAAGATTATTTAAATAAATTATGGGATGAAAATAGAGCTGGATGGAAGGTTTGGAAATGAAGAACTTCTGGAAGGATAGAAATGTTTTCGTAACCGGTTGCACAGGTCTGCTTGGTTCACATTTAACCCAGATGCTTGTTGAAAAAAGAGCAAATGTTGTCGGCCTTGTCAGAGATCTAGTTCCAAAATCAAACTTAGTACAAACGGGAATATATGATAACATAAACATTGTGAGAGGTAGCGTTGAAAATTTTTATACAGTTGAAAGGACTTTAAACGAGTATGAAATTGACACGGTATTTCACTTAGCGGCACAGACAATCGTAGGGATTGCAAATAGAAACCCGCTTTCTACTTTTGAATCAAATATCAAGGGAACATGGTGTGTTCTGGAAGCATCTAGAAGAGTACCAACAGCCAGTAAAATAGTAATTGCATCAAGTGATAAAGCATACGGGGAACAAGATAAACTTCCATACGATGAAAATGCTCCGTTGGTAGGATCACATCCTTATGATGTTACAAAAAGCTGTGCCGATCTTTTATCGTTGATGTATTATAATACGTATAAACTTCCTGTTTGTGTTACGAGATGTGGTAATTTCTATGGCCCTGGTGATCTAAATTTCAACAGGATTGTGCCTGGAGCAATCCGTTCGGTTTTAAATAATGAGTCGCCGGTGATAAGAAGTGATGGTACCTATATTAGAGATTATTTTTATGTGAAAGATGGGGCATTAGCATATATTCATCTAGCGGAAAAAATGGATGATAAAAAGATTCACGGTGAGGCTTTTAACTTTTCAAATGAGATACAAGTTTCAGTCTTAGAACTAACAAATAAGATTTTAAAACTGATGAAACGAGAAGATTTGAAGCCCAGAATTCTAAACGAGGCGAAGAATGAAATAAAGCATCAGTATCTATCTGCAGAAAAATCTCGGAAAATGTTAGGATGGAAACCAAAATATAATCTTGATAGTGGTTTGAAAGAGACTATTGAGTGGTATAAACAATTTTTTAAAAAATAGAGGTGAAAAAAGATGATAGACGGCATAAAGATAAAGCCTCTGAAAAAAATCTGCGATGAACGCGGCATGGTCATGCACATGTTAAGATGCGATGACCCGGAATTTGAAAAATTCGGCGAGATATATTTTTCTTGCGTTTATCCCGGGATTGTAAAAGCCTGGCATATCCATAAGAAAATGACGTTGAATTACGTGGTGGTCAAAGGGATGATTAAACTAGTTTTATATGATGACCGGTCAAAATCCACAACAAAAGGAGAAATAATGGAGATCTTCATGGGAGAAAACAATTACGTTCTCGTCACAATTCCACCTCATGTATGGAATGGATTCAAAGGTGTGGGAACTGAAATGGCGATTGTTGCTAATTGCTCTACCCACCCATATGACTCGAAGGAAATATCCCGTCTCGATCCTATTAAAAATAAAATCCCTTACAATTGGAATATTAAACACGGTTAATTATTATTGAGGGCTACATATTATGAATATTTTAATTACAGGCGGTCTTGGTTATATCGGAGGAAGACTGGCTGATTATTTAATTAAAAAAAATATTCATGAACTTACTCTAACGACCTATCCAGAGACATACAAAATTCCAGATTCTTTGAAAAATATCAATATTCAAAATGTCAATATATTAGATAAAGAAAGACTAATTGAAGTTTGTAAAGATATTGATTATATTATTCATCTTGCAGCAACAAACGAAATAATGTCAGTAAAAAATCCTCACGAAGCCTTGAAAGTAACAGCAGAAGGGACGTTAAATATTTTGGAAGCGGCAAAGGAGAGAGGCATCAATAAATTCTTGTATTTTTCCACATTCCATGTATATGGACCCAACAAAGGTAAGAAAATTACAGAAAACCAGTTACCGAATCCAGTTCATCCATATTCTATAACCCATTATATGGCAGAGTTATATGTCAACCAATTTAGACAGAATTATAATTTTGAACCTATAATCATTCGTTTATCGAATAGTTTTGGTGCACCCTTATCAACAGATGTTGATAGATGGACATTAGTAGTGAATGATCTGTGCCATCAGGCCATAAAATACGGTAATTTAAAATTGAAATCTTCAGGTGAACAACATCGAGATTTTATACCGATGTCCGATGTTTTACATGCAGTATACTTTTTAATGAATACCAGTTACAATAAACTTGGCGATGGAGTTTTTAATGTCGGGGCAGGATATTCGATATCCATTAAAGAAATGTGTGAAAGAATCGATAAAGTTTATTTTAAAAATTATGGAAAAAAACTACCAATAATTATTCCAAAAGATGTTGCTAAAGAAGATGTTGCCCCAGTTTATTTTGACATCTCGAAGATAAAAAAAATTGGATTTAAACCTACAGACAATTATGAGTTAGAGATAATGAATACTTTGAGATTGTGCGAAGAAAAAGTAAAAGAGGAAACGAGTGGTAAACATTGATCTGCGTTCCGAGTATGAAATGTTTCATCAGGTGAAATAATCCATGAAGGTAAGTATAATAACACCTACGTATAATAGAGAGAATCTACTAAAAGAAACCATGGATTCTATATCGAATCAGACTTTCACGGATTTTGAATTCGTCATTGTTGATAACTATTCTACTGATAACACAGAAAAGATTGTAAAATCCCATAATGATAAAAGAATTCGATATTTTAAAAATCGTAACAATGGCATAGTAGCTGTTAATAGGAATTTTGGCATTAAGAAAGCAAAAGGCGAGCTCATAGCTTTTTGCGATGATGATGATTTATGGATGCCAAAAAAACTTGAAAAACAATTACAAGAATTTGAAAACGATGGAGATATAGGTCTTATATGTACAAATGGTTTCTCTTTCGACGAACACGGCAAAACAAAATCTTTGGGCAAATCGTCGAGTAGATATTTCACATTGAATAATTTATTGATTGAAAACACTATTGCATGTTCTTCAGTAATGGTAAAAAAAGCTGTATTGACTGACGTAGGTATTTTTGATGAAAGCCGAGAAATTTTTACCGGAGAAGATTACGAATTGTGGTTAAGAGTAGCAAAAAAATACAGGATAAAATATCTTGGAACTCCTTTATTCAAATACAGAATTCATACTGGTGCTGTTAAAAAAACATATGTTACTGGGAAAAAAAATTTTGAATTATATAAAGAAATATTTGTTAAATTGTTACATAAAAAAATTATTGATGCGAAATTATATGAACGAGCAGTGGGCAGATTAAACTATAAAAAATTAATTTTCAAATTGTTAAATAGCCCCAATGAAGTAGATATGAAAACGATACTGATAATTGAAATAAGTATCTGGGAAAGAGTCAGATTGATGCTTGTGTTTTTTTTATTCCGTGTAAAAATACTTGATACGATGCGACGGGTTAATATCCGATATAATGTACTGCATATCCGTTAATTATCACTAATAATGTGGTCGAGAGTAGTTAAAAAATGAAAAAACAAACGAATTACTACGGTATTGTCTCAGGGAAATTGGAAAGTCTATCATATGCAATATATGCTTTTTTAACTCGCAAAGTAATCTATATCTGTGAAGATAAACCATTACGAATACCTCTGCCTCCGTTCTTTAGTTCACGAATAAAGTTTTTTAAAAACGTGATAGGTCGATATAAGGGCAAGTACTATGAATTAAATAAACAAGCAATTTATGAGCCTATACTCGCTGAAGGGCTCGAACTGGAGAAGAATCCGCTAGTGCGTTTCCAAAATAAAATATTTAATACCGATAAAGTAGCTAATTTTTATAAACGCGGATTATCGGTATTTCAATACGAGTTCCTACGTGATCTGTTTTTAATCAGAAAAAGAGAAAAATCTTTTTGTTTGATACTGCCACGAACAAAAAACTATATGTTACTGGCAGATAAATATCTCAAAGATGGTGAATATCGTTTTTCTAGTTTGTTAACTATCCTTTACATTGGCACTGGATTATTGGCAGTTATGGCAGGTATTGTTTCTGGATTGCTTATTAGACCTGTTCGTAGAAAACGCCTTGAAGGATTATTGCTAAGAGAATTGTCATGGGGTTTTAACCCTCGTCGCAAGGGATTCTGTGATAATTTCCTAGTCGATGGTAAAATGATTAAGGAATCGGACTACGTTTATTTCAAAAGTAAGTCTATTACCTACGATAGGATTGTAGCATATGAGCAAGCGAAAAATCGTAATTGCAAAATTGTTATTTTAGACCGATCGTTCAATATGAATAGATCTTTTTTAAAACATATAAAAAATAATATTGTTTTTGCATTTTTTAATATGTTTCAAGTGTTATTTTATTCGCCTTATTTACTATCATATTATGCAATTTTTCTATCTTGCTCAACAGATGCATATAGATTATTTTCTTTCTGTAAAGTTTCATACTATATGAGTGGCGAAGATTATGGAGATATTGTAGAGACTATCATTAGTAATGACTTAGGAGTGAAAGTATTTCTATATCATTGGTCAGATCTTACAGCATGGATCACGTCTTCACATCAGCATATTGTACATAATGATCTCTTTTTGTGGGGGCCAATCGTCAAAGATTTTCAATATATGAAGTCAAAATGCGAAAATCAATATTGCATTGGCTGCAATTTATCAAATAATTACAATGATACATCAAAAAATGAACTCCGTAAAGAGATGGGTTTAGATATCGATAAACCAGTAATTGCATTTTATGATACCGATTATAATGAGGAATACGAAGATTTTATACAAACTATAGTTGATTTTGCTAAGAAGAAGCCGGATGTCCAGGTAGTGTTAAAATCTAAATGTATTCTTGATGAAAAAAATCGAAGTTTACTAAAAAAATTGAATATTAAAATATTTGATTGGGGAGATGTATTTATAGCGGATGTCTTAAGATCGGCAGATGTGAATGTTTCGATGGAGATGAACAGTACTACAACAATTTCGCTACTTTGCGGTGTTCCAGGTTTATATTATGATACATCAGAGAACCACCTCCATCCTCTCACCAAATATGAAGGAAAGTTAGTATTTCGTGATCGAAAAAGCTTATTGGAAATGATCGATAGTTTGCTTGCGGGAACAGAAAAAATTCCAGAGATACATGAACTGAAGAAGTATAATGTTTTTGGTGCTGATCCGCTTGACATTCTTCGAAAATATTTAAGATATGGGACGGTAGATGAAAATTATCGACTACAATATAAAAATAGACTTAAGTGATTTATGAGATAATATTTTTAATCGACGGTTTTGTAAAAACATAAATGTTTAACTGACGAAGTTTCATTAATTGATCTAGTGTAATGACCAGTTAGTTTGGTTACATTTATGTATTCGACAAACCTTCTCGGCAATATGATCGAGATACACCTAACCAAGGATTAACGGGAGTTGTTGTTCAATTTGTAAAAAGGGGGACTGCGAAAGCGCGAGCCATTAGACGAGCAAATGTGTTATTATTAACCGATGATGTAAAAACTGAAACAAACATCACAAAGGCAACTAAGGTTCATCGACAGGGTATCTGGAGGACAAAGAAACGATTTCTCGAAGTTGGATTACCTCGGGCGTTTGAGGAGAAACCACGGTCGGGACAACCAAAAAAATACGACAAAATAGACCAAGCGGAAATAATCGCATTAGCCTGCACTAAAGCACCATATGGAAGGAACAGATGGTCAATTAGGCTACTCACTGATGAACTGAAAAAGAAGAAGCGGTTCGAATCCATCAATCGCGAAAGCGTTCGTCTCGTTTTAAAAAAGATGGGACAAAACCTTGGCTGAAACGGATGTGGTGTATCGCGGCAGGCATAAATGGTTAGAATTGCTTTTGTACAAAGTCTATTACGGACACAACAAAGTGTAATGCAACTATTTGCAACTCTTAATACAAATGCATCTAATAAAGTGGTGAAAGAGATATTAAATTTTAAACCAGATATTATAGCGTTCTCAACGGCGACTGCAACTCAAAAAAATGAAATCTTAAGATATAAAAGAATTTGGATTATGAATTAAACGGAACGCTTTAATTTCCTGATAATGAAGATGATGGGAGAAAAAGAAATGGATGATTGCATACAAACAGAGGTAGAAAGTCAAGAGGTTGAGCAAATGATGGTAAAACGATTACTACGTCGGATGTTAAGATTTTTAAGAAAAGTACAATTCAAAGGTTCTAAAGAATATTGGGAAAAACATTATTCTGTCGGTGGAAATTCTGGTGAAGGTTCATACGGAAAATTAGCAAAATTTAAGGCTGAAATCGTAAATTCATTTGTAAAAAATAACAATATTAATTCAATTATAGAATTTGGTTGTGGTGATGGCAATCAATTATCTTTTTTTGATTTTCCAAATTATATTGGTCTAGATGTTTCAAGAACTGCAATAAAATTATGCATAGAACATTTTAAAAATGATAAAACAAAAAGTTTCTTCTTGTATGAACCTGAGAATTTTGAAAACAATCACTTTAAATCCAAAGCAGAACTTGGTTTATCATTGGATGTAATTTTCCATCTTGTTGAAGACGAAATATTTGAACTTTATATGAAACATCTATTTTTATCATCAGATAAGTTTGTGATTATTTACTCATCTAATATTAATACTAAACAGGGAGTCCATGAAAGACACAGACAATTTACTAAATGGGTAGAAATAAATCTTCCAGAATGGAAATTAATAAAAAAAATCAAAAACAAATATCGTATGCCTGATATGAAATTATTGAAAATAGTTAATGAAAATTATGATTTTGGTAAACCAATTGACGAATCATGCGCTGATTTCTTCATTTATGAAATAAGGGCTCCGCCCTCATAATCCCGTTTCGCCTTCGTTCCTCGGCAAGCTCTCAGCCCTTCAGGCATCGGTCTTGCCGTATCTCACTCGGCGGCCATGTTTGGTAGACGTTGCTGTCGATCATCAACAACCTGAACATTGTGATGACGGGTTTGATCTCGAATATAAGCACCAGATTCTTCTAGGTTTTTCCACCCAGTTGATTCGTAATGGTCGTATCCACTCCAGAATCCGCCGCGTGGGTATCGTTTTCGAAACCCAGGGAAGGTTTCGAACATCTTCTTAGCGCTATGTGATTTGAGCATGATCTCAGCGGTTTCTACTGAGTATCTTTTTGGGATATTGACTAAGAAGTGGACATGATTCACGGCGAAGCCGAAGTCACCGAACTCAAATCCGAAGCGTTCCAGTTGGTGGAACGCTTGGGTACAGGTGTCGATATAGATTTGTTTTCGAAAGCAATTATATCTGTTGTGGGTGACAAACATCATGGTCACCCAGTTATTTCGGGTGTCACCCGAAATCTTTTTAGAGCTATCGCTATTTACAATTTCCATACAAGTATTTTCTCCTGTCGCATCCGTGAAGGGCAGGCGAATGCCTGCCGCGTGCGACAAAGAGAGTAAAACGTTTAGTTGGCTAAAACAAGTTGGGAGGCTTTTCATCTGCGGGTCCTTACGCTAATGCTTCAGACCGCGCAGTATTCCCAGCCGCAGTTAAAAAGAGATGTTTACGTATGAAATCAATGGAAAACCTTATAGAAAAATGCATTGAAGATTCTATTCAAATTAAACAAAAATTAACAAAAACGAGTCTCAAGAGCATAGCAGAAATAACAGAGAAGATCATTGGTGCGTATCGAGAGGGTAACAAAGTTTTATGGTTTGGAAATGGGGGGAGTGCTGCAGATGCTCAACATTTATCAACAGAACTTGTTGGAAAATTTTATATTAAAAGAAAAGCGTTAGAGTCAATAGCGCTTACCACAAATACTTCTTTGTTGACAGCCATAGGAAACGACTATAGTTTTTCAGAGGTATTTTCACGTCAGGTTGAAGCACTGGTTAAGCCAAATGATGTTGTAATAGGAATTAGTACAAGTGGTTCTTCACAAAATATAATCAAAGGCCTTGAGGAGGCGAAACGACGCGGTGCAATTACAGTAGCTTTTATCGGTGAACATAAAGATAAAAACATGGTTGCTACGGTTGACTACTTTATCTCCGTCCCTTCTAAAGATACAGCCCGGATACAAGAATCACATATACTGATTGGACATATTATTTGTTATCTCGTGGAAAAGGAATTATTTAATAAATAAATAGGAAATTAAATCTAAACGGTGTAAAGAAATGAATAAATGCTTTAATGGTTTAACTACCGTCAATGTTGAATTAACAAGTAGATGCAATAAAAAATGTTGGATGTGCGGGAGAAGAAAAATAGATAGAGAATATCCTGAGATTGTTATGAACTACGGAGATATGAAATTTGATCTTGTAAAAAAGATCGCGAAACAGCTACCACCTGGGATAATGGTACAGTTCCATAATAACGGGGAACCTACTCTTTATCCAAAATTAGGAGCAGCGATATCGTTATTTAAATATAACATAAAACATTTTGATACAAATGGAAAATTAATTGTAGAAAAAGCTGATGAAATAATAGAAAATCTTGACACTATGACAATATCAGTAATTCAAGATGATCCCGAAGGCGATGAACAATATGAAATAATAAAACAATTCTTAGATATCCGGAAAGACGGTAAACCGAATTTAATATATAGATTATTAGGGAAAATTGAAAAAAGAGAGAGATGGGAGAAATTACCTGGAATCATTGCCAACAGAGTGTTGCATAGTCCTCTCGGAAACTTTCAATATGAAAAACATCCAACAGTACCGGAAGCGGGCATATGTTTAGATTTACTAAATCACTTGGTAATTGATAGATTTGGGATGGTATCTCCTTGCGTGAGATTTGATCCGAAAAGAATCGGTGTTATTGGAGATGTGAATACGACTCCACTTTTAGATATATGGAACGGATCGAAAAGAAAAAAATGGATTGACAATCATATAGAAGGTAGAAGAGACGAAATCCCTCTGTGCAGTTCGTGTGAGTTCTGGGGGGTTCCAACAGGCTATTAAATTCAGATAGATAAATACAGGATAACAAACTTTTATATATTTTCCTTCATTACACTCTTTAACAAGTATGTATCTTAAACTATTGGGTGATAAATATGAAATCTCAAACGAGTCCCTATATTATAGCGGAGATTGGAATCAATCATAACGGTGATATCGAAATAGCGAAAAAATTAATCGATATGGCTGTCGATTGTAAATGTGATGCTGTTAAGTTCCAAAAAAGAACGATCGATGTCGTATATACGAAAGAATTTCTCGATTCCCCAAGAGAGAGTCCATGGGGGACAACGCAGCGCGATCAAAAAGAAGGACTTGAATTTGGAAAAAAAGAATATGACGAAATCGATAGATATTGCAGAAAGGTTGGCATCGATTGGTTTGCTTCTGCATGGGATAAGCAGAGTCAACTGTTTCTAAGAAAATATAATTTAAAACATAATAAAATCGCATCCGCAATGCTTACCAATATTCCCTTTTTAGAATTTGTTGCAGAGGAGAAAAAACATACGTTTATATCAACTGCAATGAGTACATTTAACGATATCGATAGGGCTCTAGAAGTGTTTAAAAAATACAACTGTCCATTCACCTTGATGCATTGCATTGCCACATATCCCACCGATGATCAAGATCTCAATTTATTATGTATTAAAACTTTGAGAGACCGATATAATTGTGATGTAGGTTACAGTGGTCATGAACGATCACCTCATCCATCAATAATTGCTGCGGCTCTAGGTACCGTTGCAATCGAAAGACATATAACATTGGATAGATCCATATATGGAAGTGATCAAGCCGCATCATTAGAGAAAAGAGGTTTAGAAATATTGGTAAAGGAAGCAAAAATGGTTCACGTTTATCTTGGAAATGGGAAGAAAAAAATTTCTGATAAGGAAAAAACGATCGCCGAAAAACTAAGATATTTTGACACAAAAAAAGAACACGATTGAAAAGATTATATAAAGATTTTTTATTTCATAACAAACATTGGTATTGATAGAAATATTTTGAGGATGAAAAAATGACCGCAAACATAATAAGTATTATACCTGCGAGAGGCGGAAGCAAAGGAGTACCGAAGAAAAATATTAAATTGTTAGGAGGCTATCCCTTAATTGCATATTCAATAATTGCTTCGAAACTCTCCCACATGATACAACAAACAATAGTCTCAACGGATTCCCAGGAAATTGCAGAAATTGCTCAGTTATATGGAGCAGAAGTCCCCTTTCTTCGACCAAAAGAATTCGCAACTGATAAATCTCTTGATATAGATTATATACGTCACGCAATTGAATGGCTCCAAACCAATGAAGGATTCACCCCAGAATATCTTGTTCAACTGAGGCCTACTACGCCGGTCAGAACTCCCGATTTAATTGATGCAGCAATTAAAAAAATGATTCAAAATAAAAATGCAACTTCACTTCGATCCGCCCATGAAACTGCAGAATCTCCTTATAAACTTTTTAAAATCAAAGATGATTTCTTTGTAGGATTATATCCTGATGACCCGAGACCCGAATATTATAATTTACCTCGACAAATGTTTCCTCCGGTTTATCATCCTAATGGGTACGTAGATATATTAAAAAGTGAAACATTGATGGAGGGAAAAAGTCTCCATGGGCCCAACATACTTTCCTTTATTACACCAGTTGTTGGAGAACTTGATCGCCCGGAGGATTTTGAATTCATCGAGTTTCTTCTACAAAAACAAAAAAACAAAGTATACGAATATTTAAAAAAGAAATTTCCTCAAAGGTGAATAAAAAGGAGATAAAAACTATGTCTGGATTTGATTTTTCGCACACCCCAAAAAAAGTTGCTTTCGTAAATACGCGATTTCGTACAATAAAAACGAAGATTCCATCACCAAAATCTGTTCCAATACTAGATGAAGTAGCAAGATATGAAGCTCGATCTATGCACGGTCAACTACCTGTTGTTTGGGATCGTGCTGAAGGATTCCAGGTTTTTGATAAAGATGGAAACTGTTGGATTGATTTCACTTCTACTATCTTCGTAACAAATGTTGGACACGCAAATTCAAAAATTATCGCTGCACTACAAGAAACGTTGAACCAAAAGTTACTTCATACGTACACATTTATTAATGAAATTCGGGTGAAATTTTTAAAAAAATTGATTGAAATGACTCCTGATTTTTGTGAAAAAGCATTTTTGTTATCTGCCGGTACCGAAGCCACAGAATGTGCGGTTAAATTAATGCGAATGTATGGCCAAACTACCAGGGATACAAAAATTGGGACTATTTCATTTAAAGGGAATATGCATGGCCGGACCATGGGCGCGGAAATGCTTCGGGGAGACAAAAAATTATCAGCGTGGATCGGTTATAACGACCCCAATATGTATCACCTTCCTTTTCCATATCCGTGGCTCATCGAAAAATCATCTGCCACCTCATATGATTGGGCTGAACATTTCCGAAAAGACATCAAGGTTTTGGAAGAAAAAGGCGTGGATTTTAATAATATTTGTGGATTTTTAATAGAATCCTATCAGGGTTGGGGGGCGGTTTTTTATCCAAAAGCCTATATTCAAGCACTTGTTGCATTCGCAAAAAAACATGACATTTTAGTAGTTTTTGATGAAATTCAAGGAGGTTTTGGAAGAACGGGAAAGCTCTTTGTATATCAGCATTACGATGTCGAACCTGATTTGATCTGTGTTGGAAAAGGCTTGGGTGGAGGATTACCATTATCTGGAGTAATTGGAAGAAGAGAAATAATGGATTTACCGGAAATAGGTTCTATGAGTAGTACACATTCAGCTAATCCACTCTGCTGTGCTGCAGGTTTGGCAAATTTAGAGGCTCTTGAATCTGAAAATCTAATCGCGGAATCGGAACGAAAAGGTAAGATTTTACATCAACATTTAAATAAACTTAAAGATAAATATTTCGACCGAATTTCCTTTGTTCTTGGAAAGGGACTGTTAGCTGCTCTTATTATTACAAATCCAAAAACTCATGAACCTGATGGTTTATTTGCTAGTAGAATATGTGAAAAATGTATGCAAAAAGGATTATTGGTTGTTCATACTGGGAGAGAAGCTATAAAAATTGGACCACCTTTAATTATACCTGATGAAGCTTTGATTGAAGGAATTGAAGTATTAGATGAATCTTTCCAAGAAATAATCAACGAAGAATGAGAATGATGAGGGCTATTCGTCATATAGGGATAGTAGTCAGTAATATGAAAAGATCGCTAGAGTTCTATCAAGATATTCTGGGTTTAAAAGTGGTAAAAGACTATGAGGAAAAAGGAGAATATATAGATAAGATTCTGGATCTGAGTGGTGTAAAATTACGGATAATTAAATTAAAAGCAGATGATGAAACAATAATAGAACTTTTAGAATACATATCTCATCCACAAAAAGCTACAAATATCCGTCAGATTTATGATATTGGCTGTTCCCATATTGCTTTTACAGTGGATGATGTTGATAAAGAACATAGACGTCTTTCAAAGAATGGCGTGAAATTTAATTCTCCACCGTATGTATCACCAGATAAGTATGCGAAGGTTGCTTTCTGTCATGACCCTGATGATGTTCTCATTGAACTCGTAGAAGTAATTACTTGAGATGTTGATACAATGAAAAACCAACATGAAAAATATCTCTCTGCGTTTTACAGACAAAAAAAGACAGATTACCCTGAAAAACTATGCAGACATCTTGTAGATAGATTTAATTTACAATCCAATATGAAGCTTTTAGATGTTGGTTCAGGTAATGAAGAGTATATAAATGAATTTAGTAAAATAGGATTAAATGCATGGGGCATTGATATAATGCCACATGAGAATAACAGAGTGAAAGTATGCGACTTAAATAAAGACGCAATACCGTTTCCTGAAAAACATTTTGATGTTGTATTTACTAAATCATGTTTAGAGCATCTTAAACCAGTAGAACATCCTTTATCAGAAATGAAAAGAGTTCTTAAAAAGAATGGAATAGTAATCGTAATGGTTCCAGACTGGACAAGTTGTATGAAATGGTATTACGACGGATATGACCATGTTTCACCGATGACCAGGAGAGGTTTAAGAGATTTGATGAGATATGTAGGATTTCAGAACGTGAAATGCGAATATTTTTATCAATTACCATTTGTCTGGAAAAGAAAATATCTTGAATTCATACCTAAAGTAATTAGTATAATCCCAGACAGATTCAAGTGGAAGGATGAAGACAACCATAGAATATTAGTGAGATTCTCTAAAGAAAAAATGTTATTAGCATGGGGTTTAAAATAGGGAGAAAGATACTCTTCAAAATAAATGATATACAATACCTAATTTCTTGCCTGGAATGGAAGGCCCTTATAAGATATGATTAGCAGACATAGAAAAAAAAGAATCGAGAGGGATTTATGTTGCATGGCCTGTAATTATTGTGGTGCTGATGAGTACGAGATAATACAAAAATATACAAGATTTGAAAAAAATAATGTATTGCAATGTAAAAATTGTGGCTTGGTGTATCTTGAATTAAAACAGGGTAAAAACGATATAGAATCTTTTTATAAAACAGATTATAGAAAAGATACGTCGATGCCTGTGCAATCGCCCCAAGAACATTTTAAGGATAACGTTACACGACTTGACGCAGAAAACCGAATTACATTTATTTCGCGTAATGAAGACATAAAAAACAAATCGATATTAGAGATAGGATCTGGATCAGGAAGTTTATTGGTTAAATTAAAAGAATATGGAGCAACAACAGTTGAAGGTATCGAACTAGGATTAGACTACTCCAATTACAGCAGCAAACTAGGATTTAACATCCATACAAAACCAATAGAAACCTTAAATTTTAAAGAGAAATATGATATCATTGTATCATTCCACACTCTAGAACATTTATATGATCCTATGACTGGAGTTAACGCTATCAACAAAGCGTTAAAAAAAGGAGGATGCTTTTTAGGCGAGGTGCCAAATCAACATGATTGGAGAATCCAAATTTTTAATAACGAAATTATTAAAAGATTACATTATGATCCAAATCACTACTATTATTATTCCCCAAAAACATTAACAAATTATCTTACGACTTGTGGATTCCATAATATAAAACTTGAGACCGTTGAGAGATATAACAGCATCAGACAACTAAGGAGCGTTCTCTGCACTCAAACAAATAAAGAAAATATTGACACAGTATTGAAAAACCATATTTTTCCAAAAGATGAAAAAGATGATACGAGATTGCCGAATATAAATGATAAAATAGAAACAAAATTTAATAGGATCTTTGGAAACGCTGTAAATTCTGAAATGATGGGTAATTGCTTGAGATGGGTTGCATGTAAATAAGTACATAAAAAATCAGAGGTTAAAAATGAGAATATTATTAATATCATTCTTCAATACAGAAGCATATGGATTAAGGATTTTACATTCCATTTTAATGGATATGGGACATGAACTTCATTTATTATTTATTGAAAACTATGATGAATCATTGATAATAGAAACTATAAAAAAAATAAATCCAGATGTAATGGGGATAAGTATCGTATCACAAAATTTTCAGTTATACAAAAAACTATATCCACACATTAGAGCAGCGGGTTCTTATAAAATAGTTTTAGGGGGATGGCATGTATCATTAGACACCGAGGGATGTTTGGATTACTGCGATATTGCTTGTATAGGGGAAGGGGAAGTGAGTATAAAACAGATAATACATGATATTCAAAATTCTAAGCCAAAAAGAACCTACCAAAATTCTTTAACTAAAAATTTGAATTACCCTCTATATAATTTTTCATCTAAAAATATTAAAGTAATACGAGAATCGGACAATGGGATAACAAAAATATTTGATGAAGAACCATATCTTAATAATACCAGATATGGAACAATACTAGGGCGAGGCTGCCCCTATTCCTGCACGTATTGTTCAAATAGCTATATGAAGCGATTATGTCCTGATTGGTCATCAATCAGATATAGAAAAATAGACCATGTTATTACAGAACTTAAAAACGCAAAGAACAATATTAAATCGTTAGATAGAATAAATTTTTATGACGAAGTATTTTTACCTAAAAAAGAATGGATAGATGACTTTTGCCATAAATATAAAAAATATATAGATTTACCATTTTATTGTATGTTTTATCCAGGTACTTGTAATAAAGAAACTGCTCAAAAATTAAGCGAAGCTGGATTAAAAGGGGTTTGGATTGGCGTTCAATCTGGTTCTGAAAAACTGAGAAGTGAAATATTTAAAAGATATTATAGTAACAAAACTTTACTCGAACAAGTAGATATATTTACTACATATAACATTAATTGTAAATTTGATTTTATATTTGATAATCCTTTTGAAACTCCTGAAGATAGGGACGAAACCTTAAACCTAATTAATAAACTACCGGCCCCGTTATTCGCTAATTTTTTCTCGTTAAAATTTTTTCCCAATACGGAAATAACAAAAATGGCTCTAGAGAAAGGATTAAAAATAACAACTGTTGATCAAACATATGAGGAAAAACCTGAATATCTAATAAATGAAAAACAAAAAACAGATATTCTCAATAATGCATATGCAACAACTTTAAAAAGTAAAGAAATCTAAAATATCTAAGATGCGATTTATGAAAAAAATAAAGAAAATATTGACACAGTATTGAAAAACCATATTTTTCCAAAAGATGAAAAAGATGATACGAGATTGCCGAATATAAATGATAAAATAGAAACAAAATTTAATAGGATCTTTGGAAACGCTGTAAATTCTGAAATGATGGGTAATTGCTTGAGATGGGTTGCATGCAAAAAAATGTGAAAGTTATGACTCAGAATCTAATTTTTTTAGAAAATGAATATCATGGTATGCTGAATCGTCTTTGTTATTTTCTAGAAGAAGTAAATTCGGGATAAGACACTTTTTATTCCGTATCAGAATGTTTAATAACTTACGACACATAAAACATAAAATATTTTATGATAATGTAAATAATGGAGGAAAGGTGAGATAGAGGCATATGGAGAAAAAAGAAAGGCCCCTAAGAACAATTTGGTTTTTCTTAAGTCAATATAAAATTCAGTTTTTGTTTTTGATAATTTTAGCTACTTTTGTTGGACTTTTGGAAACTTTAAATATAGCATTAATCGCTCCAATATTATCAAATAGTTTAGGAAACCAACCCTCCAGTAGCATCTTCATAGATTTTATTAACATTTTTGTAAAAATTATTCCAATTAACGACACCCTGGTAAAATATTGCATTTTATTTATTGTGCTTGCTGTTTTTGTTTTTTTGTTTAAGACTGTTTATTTCTTTTTTTCTGTAAATTTTATTTCGAAAATCGTAATTGATACGAAGCAAAATATATTCAATAAATGTATAAATTCGGATTTTCAATTTTTCATTGATAATAAAGAGGGAGAAATACTCTACAAAACCTCTTCTGCACCTAACAATGTGGCAACCTTATTAACCATTATGTCAAACTTTTTTGTAGATCTTATATTATCAGTATCAATATTTTCTCTATTACTTTCAATGTCGTGGAAAGGTACCGTTTTGATAATGGCGGGTGGAATTGGATATTACTATCTAACGAAATATTTAAGCACAAAAATAAGTTATGCAGCAGGTGTAAAACAACTTGAATCTGGCCAAAAAGAAACGGTAGTTGTAAGTGAATTTACGAGTGGAATTAAACAAATAAAGGTATTTGAAACATTTCCTTATTGGAAAAAGCAATTTGATAACGCAATAGAAACCTACTGGTTTAATTATAAAAGAAGTTACTTTTGGGCTAGAATTCCGGAAATTTTGATTATTCTGCTTTTATATCTCTCAATTGGGAGCCTGGTTGTTTTTATAAGATTAACAAATCCGTCCAGCTTCATTTCAGCAATTCCAGTTATCGGTACTTTTGCCTTTGCAGTTTTTATGATTTTGCCTAAAATATCAAAGCTTGGAGGTTATCGAATGGACCTCATGGGAATAATTCCAAATATAGAAGCAATTTTTAGATTGTTAAAAGATACGACTTATAGCAAAATAAAAAATGGAGATAAAGAATTCGCAGGATTAAATTCAGGTATTGAATTAAGAAATGTTAAGTTTGCTCACAAAGATAGAGATATCCTCTTGGATGATGTCTCCCTAACAATAAAAAAAGATAAAATAACTGCTTTGGTAGGACCATCGGGCTCAGGTAAATCAACGGTTGTCAATTTACTGTTGCGATTGTATGATGTCAATGAGGGAGGTGTTTACATTGATGATACAAATATTAAAGATTACGACATTTTTTCATTTTTAAAAAAAGTAGGTTATGTAAGTCAAGAGACTTTTATTTACAACTCTTCCATCCTAGATAATATTGCATTTGGGGGAGATTATACTGGAAAGGAGATAGTAGAAGCTGCAAAATTGGCAAATGCAGATGAATTCATACAACAGCTACCTGAGAAATACAATACGTTGGTAGGCGATCGAGGCACAAAACTTTCTGGCGGAGAAAAACAACGTATAGCAATTGCAAGGGCAATGATAAGAAAACCTGAGATATTAATATTAGATGAGGCTACGAGTTCTTTAGATAACATATCTGAAAATACCGTACAAAAAGCTATAAACAAAATATCTAAAAACTGTACAACTCTAATAATCGCTCATAGGTTATCAACAATTCAAAATGCAGATATTATATACGTAATAGATCAGGGCAAAATTATTGAAAGTGGAACACATAGTCAACTACTCAAACAAAAAAGCAAATATTGGGAACTTTATAATATTCAGAAAAACTAATTTGAAAAGTTATTTCTATTTTTTACATCATTTTTGTATTTGGTTTAATTTCTCCAGCTAATACTGTTCCTGGACCTATAAAAACAGTATTACCAATCATTGTGCCAACATTCATCATCGAATTTATTCCCGTTTGTACGTTATCTCCCATAATTATTCCTAGCTTTCTTCTCTTTGTATCCAGTTTTTTTCCATTCAAAACAACTTTAATATTCTTTTTATCAAGTCGAAGGTTCGCTACTTTTGATCCTGCTCCAAGATTGCAGTTTTGTCCTATGACAGAATCACCAACATAATTCTGATGAGGAATATTGCTATTGTCCATGATAATGGAATTTTTAACTTCACAGGCGTTTCCTATATGGCAGCCACTGCCAATTGATGTATATGGTCGGATGTAGCAGTTTGGTCCGATTTTACAATCATCACCTATTATCACAGGACCTTCGATATAACTTCCACTTAGTATTCTGCTGTTTTTACCGACGGTTACATTTCCAATTATCGTAACATTTTTTTCTACCGACTCTTCGATTTTTTCGTCTATCTTTTTTAATAATTCTTCATTTGCATCCAAGAGATGCCATGGATAGACAACGTCTCTCCATTCTTTTAAAAATACACCTTCCATCTTTTCTTTTTTAACAAGCATATTTATTGAATCGGTAATTTCGAATTCACCTCTAGGAGATTTCTCTGTTATTCTGATATAATAAAAGATTTTTTTATTGAAATGATAGATGCCGGCATTTATGACATTTGAAAAAGGTTCCTCCATTTTTTCATGAATCTTGACAACTTTTTTTCCAGCCAGTTCGACAATCCCGTATTCACCAGCATTTTCTACTTCAACCAGTCCTATCTTAGTGCCTTTTTTCAGTATATTTTTTATATCATTCTTGCCAAAAATCGTATCTCCACACAATACAATAAAATCGTCAACAAAATTTTCAACCATTCCTATGGCATGAGCCGTCCCAAGAGCTTTCCCTTGATTTACATATTCTATGCAGACATTCCATTTTTTGCCATCGCCAAAATAGTTTCTTACCATCTCGCTTTTATAGCCGATAACAAAAATAAATTTCTTCAATCCTGCATCTCTTGCATTCAGCAGATTCCATTCGAGAAGAGGTTTGCCTGCTATGGGAAGCATAACCTTTGGCCGGGTGAAGGTTAGTGGATGCATTCGTTTTCCTTCGCCGGCTGCAAGAATGACACATTTCATTTTTTAACATCTCCTACTCAACGGTTACGGATTTTGCTAGATTGCGGGGCTTATCAATCGGGCATCCTCTTTCCTTTGCAACATGATATGCAAGAAGTTGAAGAATGACCGTTATCGAGAGGCAAGGGAGTACTGGTGAATCTGATGGAAAACGTAACACAAAATCAGCGTGGCTCTCTATCTCAGTGTCTTTATCCTCTGCAATAGCAATGACTTTTGGCCCTCGTGCTTTTACCTCACCGATATTGGCTAGCATTTTATAATATGTAGAATCTTTCGTAACTATTGCTACTACTGGAGTGTGTTTTGTAAGAAGCGCAAATGGGCCGTGCTTTAGTTCACCAGCGGCAAATCCCTCTGCGTGAACATACGAAATTTCTTTAAGTTTCAATGCACCTTCCAGCGATAATGGGTAATTGATACCTCGTCCAATGAAAAAAACAGATTGAGCGTCTTTGAGATACTTAGCGATTTTTTCTATCTCGTCACTTCGATCCAAGACCTGTTGTATTTTTCTTGGAAGATCCTTTAAATGGAAGATGTAATTGTATAATTCATCTGATCCTAATTTATTTTTTAATAACGAAATTTTTAATGCAATCAGGCAAAGAGTAATTATCTGAGACGTAAATGTCTTTGTAGCCGCGACACCAATTTCAGGGCCGGACTGCTGTAGCAGATATCCATCTGCAATTCTTGTTGCAGTACTTCCAATAACATTGGTTACAACAAGTGTTCTGCAGCCAGAATTTTTTGCTTCCCTTAAGGCCGCCAAAGTATCTGCTGTTTCGCCCGACTGTGTAATGACAATAACTAGCGACGACTCGTTTCTTGTTCCAAAGTATCTGTATTCGGAAGCAAGCTCTACAAAAACAGGAATGTTTGTCAGATTTTCTATGAGATATTTACCAACTAGACCGGCATAGAAAGATGTGCCACAAGCAACAATTTGAATTGAACTAAGATTACTATTGAGTAACTTTTCTACACGATCTGGAAATTCTATAGAATTTTCGATTTCCGATATCCTTCCTCTCAGCGCTTGATGTACGGTATCAGGTTGATCGTAGATTTCTTTTAACATAAAATGATCAAAGCCTGATTTCTCAGCATCTTTTACATCCCATGTAATCATCTCTTCTTTCTTTTTGATCTCTTTTTTCTTTTTGTCAAAGACTTTTATTGAGTTTTTTGTAAGAACGCATATTTCGCCTTCGTCTAGATATATGACTCGATTAGTATATTTAAGAAACGCAGGTATGTCTGATGCAAGAAAGTTTTCATTATCCCCAACGCCGATTAAAAGAGGGCTTTCCTTGCGTGCACCTACTAGTTTTCCAGGTTCATCTTCACATACAACCGCAATTGCATAGGACCCTTCAATCTTTTTAAGAGCAGAAACAACTGCATCTTCTAGATTTCCTTTTTTGTATACATCATCAATTAAATGTGCGATAACTTCTGTATCTGTTTGAGAAATAAATTTGTGACCTTTTTTCTTCAATTCATCTCTGAGTTTTTGGAAGTTCTCAATAATTCCATTATGGACGACTGCGATCTTTTTATCACAGCTCAAATGTGGATGGGCGTTTTCTTTTGTTACTGCACCGTGGGTTGCCCATCTGGTATGACCAACCCCGAGAGTTCCTTTGATTTGAGGGATTTGCTTTTCCACATTTGCAATTTCTCCGACTTCCTTGAATACCTTCAATTTTTTGTCTACAATGCCGACACCAGCAGAATCATATCCTCGATAGTCAAGCTTCTTCAAACTTTCAATAAGTACGCCCTTTGCATCTCTGAAACCAATATAACCAATGATCCCGCACACTTTACATCACTTTGCTTTCACTCGGCACATTTTTTATGATTCTTTTCAATGAGTTAATCTTACATTTTCTCCCAATTATTACTCCTGGTTCTGTTACTACATGACTTTCTATGACGCAATCTTCTCCAATCATTGCTCCGATTGGCATGTTCAATTTCTTGAATTCGTCTTCTATCTCGATAGTTGATTTTCTTGCGATTGTAGAAAAGTTATTTCCTATCGTGTTTCCTCTACCGACGACCGAATGAGAAATGAAAGAATTAGATGCGATGTGTACGTCGTCCATGATCACACTACTTCGGATCTCGCTGAAAGGATGAATTACCGCATTGTTTCCGATCGTTGTTGATGGAAAGATACAGGCGTTTGGACCGATTTCACACCCCTCACCAATCACAACTGGTCCTACGATATAAGAGCCGGAGTAAATCTTGGTATCTTTTCCCACGGTAACTGCACCTTTCATAGTTACTCCTTTTTCTATAACTCCACCAGCTGATGCCGATGTACTTTGTATCATGGCTTCATTCACATAGATAAGATCCCATGGGTAAACAATATCCATCCATGATTTTGCTAGTACCGTACTGATATTTTTCTTTTTATCCAACAGAGATTGAATAACAGAAGAAAGTGAATGAACGCCTTGAGATGTACATTCTTCTATATCGTTAAAAACTGAACGAGGGAGTTTGTAGATACCTGTAGATATGTACTTACCGACATCTTCTTTAGGCTTCTCAACAATTCTTTTGATGCCATTATTTTCTACAAAAACGACACCATACTTTGATGGATAAGGGTGCTCTTTTATCAAGATCGCATAGTCTGAAGGGGTTTTAATTAACTTTGAGATGCTAGTTTGATCAATAATGTTGTCTCCAGCCAGAACGACGAATGAATCTTTTATGTGTTTTTTTGCCTGTAAAAGCGCATGGGCAGTTCCGAGTTGTTTTGTCTGGTTTACATAGGTGATTTTGATATCTTCATAATCCTTAAAATAATCCATAATGACTTCTTTCTTGTAACCAACGACAACAATAATTTCATCGATGCCACTTTTTTTAACTGCATCAAATACATATTCCAAAACCGGTTTATTTGCGACCGGAAGCATTACCTTGGGCATTGTTTCTGTAAAAGGTCTTAATCGTTTTCCCTCGCCTGCAGCCAAAATTACAGATTTCATCAAAATCTCCTTCCAAATGTAAGCTTGATTCGCATATTTTACACTTTCTCAATATCAATGTGTCAGAAAAAATATGAAAAATCATATTTATGTTATGTTGTTCTTCTTTGTCGATACAGTCTTTTATCAATAGATTGCATCATTTTATCTAAATTGACATCGGATAAATTAAGAAAACTAACTGTTCTTCGTATACTGTGCTCAGGATTGGATATCATCTCATTATAATTAACGTATAATGCCTTCATATCGTCTCTGTTTGCAATAAAATTCTTTATCATCTGATTCAATTTAAGAAAGCTTTTTCGTGTTTCAGAGCGATTTTCGTCTTTTATTCCCGCCATTTTTTCCATGGAGTCTAGTATCTCTTCAATATTTCTCTCAATGTAAATGATTTTGTAGCTCCCTGGTGGGAGATACTTAAGACCATATGCCGTTATTTTTACGAACTTACCTTTATGTTCATTAAATGAAAACGACCCATTCATTAACCTGTTTATTATCTTACCGCCCCCAAGTTCGTAATATCCTTTTGGGTTGTTTTCATCTGGCTGTCGAGAGTCGTCGAAAGCAATGGGTAATTCACCAGCATGCAATATTTGCATCATCATCGATGTTCCTGAGCGCTCTAAACCGGAAACGATGTAGTTGATGTTTTCATCTAGTTTCATATCTATCAAATCTTAACGTATTCTAATTCCTCTAATTTGTCAAGTACCTTTTGCACACTTTCACCAACTGTTTCTTTGTCACTATACAAAATTAATTCTGGGGCCTCTGGTTCTTCATATGGATCATCAACGCCGGTGAAGTTTTTGATTTTTTTCTCGAGTGCTTTCTTATACATGCCCTTAACGTCGCGCTTCGCACATACTTCGACAGGACATTTAACATATATCTCGACGAAGTTACCGATTTCCTCACGTGATTTCTTCCTTCTTTCTCGATACGGTGAAACAAAGGTTGCAAGGACAATCACTCCATTTCGTGTGAGTAGTTTTGCTACAAAAGTTACTCTCTTGATATTTTCGTCTCTATCTTTTTTTGAGAAATCTAAATCGTCTGTCAGGCCTTGTCGTACGATGTCTCCATCAAGCCGTTCAACATTGTATCCTTTTTGTCTCAATATTTTTGCTACTTCATCTGCTATTGTTGTTTTTCCACAACATGGCAGACCAGTAAACCATGCAGTAAATCCTTTTTGTTCTTTCATTTCCATCATCTTTTTTATTACTTAAGAAAATCTAAAATTTCTCGTACAAAGGAATCGGTTTTATCCTTTGGCGTTATTACACCCAAGACTTCTTTTTTCCCTCCACACTTATATCCCAGCGATTTGCCTTGCTCGATCAGAGGTTCTAAATTTTTATTACTTCTTACATAGATTTGGTCTTTATCATCAAAGAATCCTGTATTGATGACTACCACATCTTTTCCGCTTTCCCAAGCAATTTTTCTTGTTACGGTCGATATAATGTTGTATTTGGTTTCTATTTTTTTAAAAATTTTTCCTCGTATTTCGTCCTGTGGCCTGTCAAGTTGTTTTGCGATTTCTTCGTTGAGTATTGTAAGATTTTTGTTCCATTTTTTATTTCTTAATATTTCGTCAGCGGAGTTATAATTGAGTAGAAGATGTGGTGCATTTTCCACAGTTTTTTTATCACCTAGTTTATAGTTGGAATCCAAAAGATAAACAATTTTTAGCATGTCATCAAAATTTAGCTTGTTTTTCTGGCAAAAATCTGTTATTATTTTGTAGATTTGTTTGTTGTTTTTTATTCTCTGTTCGTAGTCTCCAACAATACCGAGTAATGCAAATAGATTCACATCATTACCAAGAAATTTATTGATAATCCAACTTGCCGATGGATATTCGTCTGGATTTTTTCCTTTTATAACTGGATTGTAATGAAAAACTTCTTTTATTTCTTGTCCAAGGTGATGATCGAATATCAATACCTTGGATTTTTCTGCTAGCCTTAGGATATCACCCTCAGGTAATGACATATCTGCAACAATGACAAAATCATATTTTGAGTAGTCTTTGAGTTCCTTTTCTGTTAGAAAATAGTTGCCCAGAATGGGTGTTCTGTTGTCAATTTTTTTATCAGATAATTTCTTTAGTATAAGTCTTGCAGAGCAGATGCCGTCGGTATCCCAATGATGTATGAGAAGACCCTTGCCTTTTAATTCTTGTAACATGGCCATTCTCCAATTAATCCCTAATCATCCCTGCTGCGACCGTTTCGTTGGTCAATTCATCGATTAAAATAAAACTGCCTGTGAAACGATTTCGACGGTAACTGTCGAAGAATAACGGCTGCGATGTTTGGAGCGATATTCTTCCGATATCATTTAATCCCAATGCACTAGCATCTTCAATTCGGTGTAATGTGTTTATATCTACTTTGTATACTATTTCTTTAACGACGCATCTTGTTTCTTTAGTTGTATGTCTTAGAATATATTTGTTTCCCGGGATCAACTCTTTGGCATTCATCCAGCACATCATCGCATCGATATTTTTACTGACTGTTGGCGCATTATGTTCTCTGACAATCATGTCTCCTCTACTGACATCGATATCATCCACAAGTTGCATTGTGATAGACATTTGTGGGAAAGCCTCGTTAACCAAGCCATCGGGCAATTCTATAGATTTTATAGTTGTGGTAAATTTAGACGGTAAAATCAGCACCTTATCGCCTGATTTAAAAACACCACTTACAATTTTTCCGGCGTATCCTCGGTAATCATGGAATTCATCAGATCTTGGTCGGATAACATACTGGACTGGAAAACGACAATCTATCAGGTTTTCATCACTACCAATATGGACATTTTCAAGGAAATAAAGCAGGGTTGGTCCTTTGTACCAAGGCATGTTTGTTGAAGGATCAACAACATTGTCCCCGCACAAGGCACTCATTGGAATGAAATAGATATCGTGGACTCCAAGTTTTGAAACGAAATCTTCAATTGTTTTTTTAATCTGCTCGTAGATTTCTTGTTTATACTCTACTAAATCCATTTTATTGACGCAGATCACAAAGTGGGGGATTTGGAGTAATGACGCGATAAAAAGATGTCTGTGTGTTTGCTCGACCACGCCATTGCGCGCATCCACAAGTATTAGCGCAAGATTTGCTGTTGATGCACCGGTCACCATATTCCGCGTATATTGTATATGTCCTGGTGTGTCGGCAATTATAAACTTTCTGACAGGTGTTGCAAAGTAACGGTAGGCGACATCAATTGTGATTCCTTGTTCACGTTCTGCCTTTAAACCATCCATCAGCAGCGCTAGGTTAATGTCTTCTCCTTTCTGCTTACTGATGCGTTCGATACTTTCGAGTTGATCTTGGAAAAGGGTTTTGGTATCATAAAGTAAACGACCAATTAATGTACTCTTACCATCATCAACGCTACCTGCCGTAGTGAAACGCAGTAGTTCCATCTCATTGTATTCCTTTGGATCCATGTTAAAAATATCCCTCCTTTTTTCTGTCTTCCATTGCAGTTTCTGACCGTTTGTCATCTGCCCTACCACCGCGTTCTGAAACTCGGAAAGTTACTACCTCTTTGACAATTTCTTCAACATTCTTTGCCTGTGAGACCGTAAGTCCGGTACACGTCATATCACCAACCGTTCTACATCTCACTGTTAGAGTTTTGACATTCTTTTTTACTTCTGGATCCAAATTCAAATATCCAGAATAAGCAAGAATGACACCGTCTCGCTCTATGCACTTTCGTTTGTGTGCAAAGTAGATTTTTGGAATGTCTATTTTTTCCTTGAGAATGTATTGCCATACATCCATTTCTGTCCAATTACTTAGTGGAAAAACTCTGAAATGTTCCCCTACATGTTTTCTACCGTTGTATAAATCCCATAGTTCTGGACGTTGATTCTTTGGGTCCCATTCCCCAAACTCGTTGCGATGGGAGAAAAATCTTTCTTTTGCTCGAGATTTTTCCTCATCTCTTCTTCCTCCACCAATAGCCGCATCAAATTTATGCTCGGCTATTGCATCAAGAAGTGTTTTGGTTTGTAAATAATTGCGACTTGCATATTTTCCTGTTTCCTCCTTGACTCTTCCTAAATCTATGGATTTCTGAACAGAACCGACAATTAATCGAGCGCCTAAATTTTTAACAAATTTGTCTCTAAAGTCTATTGTTTCTGGAAAGTTATGGCCAGTATCAATATGTAAAAATGGATATTGAATACTGGCAGGATAAAATGCCTTTCTTGACAAATATGCCATAACAATAGAATCTTTTCCTCCAGAAAAAAGCATGACTGGACGCTCAAATTGTGCTGCTACTTCACGCATGACAAATATTGCTTCTGATTCCAGTTTCTGCAAGTGAGTCAAATTGTAGAGTGTCATCCAATATACCTCACATATGTTTTGATCTGCAAGAATATCTACACATAATTTGATTCTAATCTAAGTAGCCTAATGCTCTAAGTCTGTCTTTGACTTTTTCTTCATCTTCTTTACTAAAAGCCTCATCGTTTTCTTCTTCGCTTCCAGATATAACCTCTCTAAGCACGTAGGTTACATATGAGGATAGCGAGTTGAATCCTGTTCCTTTTATTCTTTTTTTGATTTTTTCTGCCAGTGGCGTAGGTATAGATATGGTTGTGTATTTTTTATCATCTTTTTCTTCAATCATGGCCATCACCTAACTACATATAACTATTAGTAATTATATGTAGTTACAGATATGTATATATAATTTGCGAATTGAAAAAAAGAAATAATAGAGATGCTATTACGTCGTTGTATCCAGGTGAAAAAGTGAAAACAAAAGACGTGAAAATAGCAATACTTCGTATAGAAGGAACAAACTGCGAACAAGAATCCTACGATGCTTTCAAAAGATTAGGTACAGCACCAGAATTTGTACACCTAAAACAACTCTTAAACATAGACTGCGATAAAAACGAAAAAAGAGATATTTTCCAGTATCAATGCCTAATGGTACCGGGTGGTTTTTCAGCTGGAGATTACATTAGAGCAGGCGCTATTTTTGCCGCGAGAATTAAGAGTAAATTACAAAATGAGCTTATAGAGTTTGTAACGCAAGAATACCCTGTATTGGGAGTTTGCAATGGTTTTCAAGTATTAACAGAACTGGGGCTATTACCAGGCATTGATACCATCGCTACTCCTTTTCCTGACTCTTGTCTAAATATTAATGATTCCAATAGATTCGAATGCAGGCCAACTTTACTTAAGCATGAAAATAATGGTAAATGTGTTTTTACCTCAAAAATTCCCAAAAATGATATACTTTTGATTCCCAGTGCGCATGCAGAGGGAAAACTTCTATTCCCATTGAACAAACAAGAGGAATATCTTAAGAAACTAGAAAAAAATGACCAGATTGTTTTTAGATATGTTGATCCTGATGGAAAATATGTAGGTTACCCGTGGAATCCAAACGGAGCGACATTCAATATTGCAGGCATATGCAATCATATAGGTAATGTGTTTGGCATGATGCCTCATCCGGAAAGAACCTTCTATAAACACCAACATCCGGATTGGACAAAGACTGGTCTGAATGGAAATTTGGGCGATGGTCGGGCAGTTTTTGAATCTGTTTTAGACTATATTTGTAAAAGGTTCTAGAATGCCAAAAGTGGTCACCTGCCTACTGATGAAAGACAGCAAATTACTCATTTTAAAAAGAAGTGATAAGGTAAGCACGTACAAGGGATTGTGGGGTGGCGTGGCTGGTTATGTTGAAGAGCATGAGGAACCCTACGATACTGCCCTAAAAGAAATCAAGGAAGAAGTTGGTATAGAAAAAAAAGACGTTAGCCTTGTTCGCAAATGTGACCCTTTTACTTTTACAGATTATTACGAGGGAAAAAAGTACGATTGGACAATATATCCATTTTTGTTTAAAATGGAAAAAAAGAACAAAATAAAAATAGATTGGGAACATTCTAAATACAAGTGGATTTCACCTTTAGAAATAGGGAGATATGATACTGTTCCTCACTTAAAAGACATTGTGTTTAAAATTTCGGGATGAGGGAGCGTGGAGGTGGTGAGGAGAGATAGGAAAAATACGATACTCCCCCATCCATATTGTATAATGGTTTTATATGTATATAAATCTTTTTATATTAATATTATATAAATAGAAAAATATATTATTATCTGACTTACAGTAGAATATGGTTAGAAAGCTATTTTTTATCGAGTCTGTTCAGCATTTTTTCGATATGAGCGTATGTTTCTTCAACAGATTGGGCAGTATCAACGATATTCCAATTCTCTGCAAGAGCTAGTGCCTTTTTCCTTACATTGGCTAGTTCTTCAAGTGTTTCAAACATCTCCTTTTCTTCTCGATCTTTTACGCGCTCCAGTAACTTATCAGGATGGGCATCTAAAAAAAACATATACTTTGATGTTGGAACAAAACCTGCAAAGAACCTATAAGCTATTTTAGATAGCTTTGGAGGAAGATATGCAGTCCCCATTAGATAACGCACCATGATTAGTGTATCGTAATCCTTTTTTCCCCAGTATTTTTTTACTGAACGCAGAACATCAAGCATATAGAAAATAGCCGCTCTTAATTTGTTGATCTTTCCTTGCCCCAAGAGTGCTTTTTTTGCTTTTTTACCATAGAAATTGTCTGATTCTGGGTGCGAGCGGACAATTACTCTTTCGCCTTTTTCTTCATATCTTTTTTTAATTAATTGAGCATGTGTATCTTTTCCTACCCCGTCCAGTCCATCAATTATTATCAGGCGCATAGGACCCTCACGATCCATATATCAACAAAAACCAGTAAATGGCCGATATCGATAGAGGCACAGACAGATTGTCAAGTCCCCTTGGAGTTATTGCTTCAATGATTGCTGCGGCCATTGCTATAAATGCGATAATTAACAATTTATAGGATGTAATATCCAACCCATAATACAAGAATGCAATAACTATCATTGCGAAAGTAAAAATAAACATAGAAATTGAGCCGAAGTAACTTTTTTGGTCACCAAACATTTTGTATTTTCTCTTGCCAAACTTCATACCAAGTAGTGATGCAAAGCCATCACCATAAGACATGGCAAATATGGCTATGGCAATGACTACCATATGATCAAAAAATATGTACGCTAGAATAGTCCATGAAATTGCATAATAAACCAGTCCCATTCCATGACCTGCTGACGATGTCTTACTTTTTATAGATTTAATAGGTGAATATGGACTCATGAGAAACGTAAATAGAATAAATGGACCTGCGACAAGAAAAGCCATGACTTCTTTTGTTTGAAAAATCGGTAAAAGAAATGCAATATTGCCCGTCATAATATGCAGAATTTTTCTACTTGCAGTTGGATATTTATCTAGTATCTTTTCGGTAATAATTAACAGGATTGCAACGTATATATAGACGAGTGCTAGTCCAACTAAATCATTTTGTATCACACTTTTCACCTTCTATTGATATATAAATGCTCCCATTAAAAATGCAAGAAGACCCATAAAGATAGCGAGCAAGGTAAATTTTCTATAAATTTTCAGACGTGGTTGTTTTTTGAAAATAAGATGTAACGATGTAGTTAACAGCATGGCATCAGTGATAAAAACAAGGAGAAGATAGTACGTGTTCTGGTAATATAATTCGTAATTACTAAAAGAGTAGGGTAAAAAGCTGAGCACAATAGCTGCGATATAAAACAAGGCTGCAAGAATGTTAGACGAGCGAAGTCCAATATATTTAGGAAATGATTTGACTCCTTGCACTTTATCTCCTTCGAAATCCATCGCATCCTTCATTATTTCTCTACCTGATCCGGCTAGAAAAGCAATTAGTGCTATGATGTATATCACTGGGTTTATGTTTTGTAAGGAAAAAGTATTGTTTTTTAGTACCGCTGCACCTCCAAAAATAAATGGTATGGCCATAATGTATGCTATGTAAAAGTTACCCACCAGTTTTATTTTCTTCATCTTTGCATCATATAAGACTGATAGCAGGGCTGTAATTAAGGCGATTACAAAACATGTAAGGTTTACAAAATAGGAGCAGATTAGACCTAGTGGGAACAATATGTAAAAGGAGTATAGTGCTGTTTTTGGTGATATGTCGCCGCGTACAAGTGGGCGATCTGTTCTCTTGTTTATTCTGTCGATTTCTAGGTCATAGTAATCGTTTAGTGCAAATGTGCTTGCCTCTAAGAATAGTGCTGTGAAAAATGTGAGAAAAACGTTAATTAATGGTAGATTGGTGTCACCATGGAGTGTTTTTTGAGATATAATTGAGCCTATTAGTATAGCAATGAAAAGCATTACCCCGTGTTCTAGTCGCATCAGTTCCCAGATAGCTTTTAGTTTCCCCATTAAAGACTAGAATAAAATGCTTAATTATAAACTTTTGATGGGAAAAAGAGGCAAATCCTATGGTTCAAGAATCACCTTCATAGAGTCTTGTGCCTTTGCTACTAGTTGGAAGCCTTTTGCTGCATTTACAAGGGGTAATTTATGTGATATCATATCAGTTACTTTGACTTTTTTTGATTTTATAAGATCAATTGCAAGGTTGATATCTTCTGGGCTTCCTGCATAGGTAGAAACCATCTTTATCTGCTTATTCCAAAGATCAAACAACGGAAATGGTATTTCTACACCTGGTTCAGTTGGTGCAAAGAAAAGAATAGTGCCACCAGGTGCTATAGATTGTAATCCTTGTCTTACGGCTGACGTCGCCCCAGTTGAGATAACAATTAAATCAGCTAATTTTTCATCATTATATTTTTTAACCTGCTCTGATACGTTTTCTCTAGCATTTATCACAAAGTCAGCACCAAATTTCTTTGCTGCTTTGAGACGGTACTCATCAATATCTGTTGCCATTATACGGTTTGCACCCCATGCTCGAGCAAGTTTAATTTGAAGTAAACCAGAAATACCGCTACCAATTACAAGAACATTTAATCCGGGTTTAATACACGCTGTTTTTAATCCCCTCACAACACAAGCAAGTGGTTCTATGAAAACGCCTTCATCATAGGATACCTCTTTTGGCAGAACGAATACGCCATTTTTGGTGTTTATTTCCGGTACCCTAAGGTATTCTGCAAAACCACCTGGGTAAAAGTTCGTTGTATGTAGTGTATGGCAAAGGGTTTGCTTATCATCAAGGCAAAAATGACATTTTTCACATGGTACGTGGTGGGAGACAAAAATGCGGTCGCCAACCTTGTATTTTTTAACTTTTTTACCAGCTTCAACAATATCTCCGGCAATCTCATGCCCAAGGATGAGAGGTGCTTTTTTGATTCGGTACCATTCCATTACATCGCTACCGCAGATGCCGCTTGCTTTAACTTTAACAAGTAGTTCATTTTCGTTGATTGTTGGTACCGGCATTTCTTCCATACGTACATCGTTGTTATTGTAGTACATCGCAACTTTCATTGTTTTCATAATACAACACAACTCCAGTTATGGTTCATTGTTTAATAGATTTTATTGCCTTTCAAAAGTTTTAATATTAAAAATATGTTACCTCTGCTTTGTTATTGTAAAGAAGGAAGGACGGACCGATATGGGATTATTTGGACCGGATAAAATAACAGTAACGCTTGATAAATATCAATACAAACCAGGAGATGTTATTAAAGGATCAGTAGGCTTGAATTTACGAAAACCAATACGAGCAAGAAAACTTATTGTTTCATTACTTGGAAAGGTGAAAACAACCCATCGGGACTCAAAAGGACATATGCATACGGAAGATGTTATCGTCTATGATTTTACCATCCCACTTGATGGAGAAAACGATTATCTAAGTGAAATGTATACGTTTGAAATCAAAATACAATCTGATCTTCTTCAAATGCACTCATCCAGTCAACAAATACAAGAGATATTACGAGCGAAATTAGGGACCATTGGAGGAATAATTGGTCAAATGGCCGTAGGCGGACAAGGCCCCGTGCGGTGGATGGTCCATGCACAGCTTGATATACCTATGAAGCTTGATGTTCATAAAACTCAGGATATCGCAATATCTTCTTCATAAAAAAATATTTTTTACATCGAACGTAATCGTCTGATTCTTTCATCCAACGGCGGGTGTGTTGACCAAATTGAATTGCGTAAAGCTCTCTTATATGGATTTGCAATGTAAAGTGGAGCAACTGTTTTTGAGCCTTTTGGGTCATCTGGCAAATCGTTCTTTATTTTTTCTAGAGCCGATGCAAGACCCTCAGGATTACGGGTAAGATATGCCCCATCTGCATCAGCTAGATATTCCCGCCTGCGTGAAATGGCAAGGTATGTAAGTCGTGAGAATATTGGTGCGAGAACAATAAAAATAATGGCGACAATGATAATGATACCACCACCGCCTTTTTTATCTCCTCTTGAACCACCACTCCAGAAGAGCGACCGAAGGGCAATCTCAGCAAGAAGTGCAATTGTTCCAACAACAGCGACGGTGACTGTTGCAACGAGTATATCACGATTTTTGATATGGCTCATTTCATGGCCGATAACGCCTTCTAGTTCCTCGTTGTTCAACTGTTGAATTGCACCTGTAGTTGCACAGATGATGGCCTCGTCCGGCTTCCTTCCTGTTGCAAAGGCATTGATATCCCTTGAATCTTGCACATAAACTTTAGGTGCTGGTAAGCCTGCAGCAAGTGACATTTCCTCCACCTTATAGATCAAAAGTTTTTCCTCTCGATTTTGTGGATTTGCAGGTCTAGCTCCAGCAGCAGCAATAACACTTGAAACAGAAAAAGAGTATGTAATTGCAATATATGCTAATGCAATAGGTAGTCCTATGGCCATGGCAAAAATAGGTGGAAGGCCAAATGCAAAACCTATGGCAAATATTACGCTGAAAAGTAGAGCGACCATAAACATACAGATTAAAACGGTGTCTATCTTGTTTTTTCGTATGTGATCCTCTAAAAGCATTTGTTTTTCCATAGTATCAAACACTTAGAAAAAATTTAGAATGCTACTTTCGGTACTTCTCTTGATGCTTCCGGAATTTGTAACATCTGTCTTTCTTTTTTACCCATTCTTTTAGCAAATACTACTCCGGGGAACGTCTCTATAGTATTGTTAAATACCAATACTGAGTCGTTGAAGTGTTGTCTTGAATAAGCTATTTTTTCCTCAGTATGTGTCAATTCATCTTGAAGGCTTAAGAAGTTCTGACTTGCTTTAAGGTCGGGATAGCTTTCTGCAACGGCAAAAAGTGTTTTCAATGCTCCGGTTAACATATTGTTTGCATCCATGCTTTCTTGTGGCGTCTTTGCACTCATTATAGAAGCCCGTGCTTTTGTGACAGCCTCAAGGGTCCCACGTTCATGATTCATGTAACCTTTGACGGTTTCCATGAGATTTGGGATGAGGTCTGCTCTTCGTTTAAGTTGCACATCAATTTGTCCCCATGCATTATCTATACGGTTTTCGGATCTAACTATTCTGTTGTAAAAGCTGAAAAACCAAAGTAAAATACCGACAAACACCAGCGCTATAATTATCAATATCCACCATATCAAATCCATATTGTCTCCCTTCTGTTAATCTGGAAGTGGTTAATGTCATTTCTTATTTAAAGTTATCGTAATAGAAGTGAAGGATTAGAAAAAATAACAGAATTATTTTTTATTTGATTTAAACAAATCGTAGGCTTCTTTGGGTGTTGCTTTTTTGTGAACTATAGCATTTACCGCTTTAATCATACCTACGGGACTTGCACTCTGGAAGATATTTCGTCCCATATCTACACCTATCGCACCTGCGTGTATGGCATCGTAGGCCATCTGCAGTGCTTCTTTTTCAGGTTGTTTCTTACCACCAGCAATAACAACAGGAACCGGGCAGCTCTCAATAACCTGCTCAAAACCCGCTACATAATAGGTTTTAACAACATGTGCACCTAGTTCAGCAGCCATTCTTGAAGCAAGGCTCATGTAACGTGCATCTCTAACCATATCTTTTCCAACAGCCGTTACTGCAAGAACTGGTATTCCGTAGCGTTCTGCCTCATCAATATACTGAGTCATTCCAAGAATTGTATCGCGTTCAAACTCTGCACCAACAAGAATAGAATATGCAACTCCTGAAGCATTAAGCCGTATTGCATCTTCAATCGAAACAACCGTTCCTTCATGAAGAAGTTCTTTTCCGATGATACTTGTTCCACCTGAGACGCGTAAAACAATTGGTACATCAGTTGTTGGATCTATGTAATTTCTTAATGCCCCTCTTGTAAGCATCAGAGTATCGGTATAAGGCAATAGCGGGTTAACCATTTTTCCTAGATCTTCGAGTCCGGTTGTTGGACCCATAAAATAACCGTGATCAACAGCAAGCATAACAGTACGGCCGTCTTTTGGTTTGATTATTTTTGAAAGTCGGTTTTTCATACCCCAATCCATAAATAAATCGCCTCCGGCTTTCTCAATGAATAGATAAAGATTATATAAACTATTTCAACGAGATTTTGGGTATTTTAACGAGAAATAACACATAATTTCGTTTGCGAATCTTTTTTATTTGTTGTCGTGTTACAGTTTTCCAATATGGGGAGGCGAAACATATGTCAATCATAGAAAATTTAGAACCAAAAGTATTATGGAAGCATTTTGATGAAATTAGAAAGATACCACGCTGTTCAAAACATGAAGAAAAGATAAGACAATATATCATTGATTTTGCAAAAAAACAGGGCTTGAAAATCAGGACAGATAAAACAGGCAACGTTGTCATTTTAAAACCTGCTAGCAATGGCATGGAAAAGAAACCTACAGTTATTTTACAAGGTCATATGGACATGGTTTGTGAGAAAAACAGCGATGTGAAATTTGATTTTACAAAAGACCCCATAGAACTCAAACGTAACGGTGATATTCTTACCGCCAGCGGTACAACACTTGGGGCAGACAACGGCATTGGCATTGCGATAGGTCTTATGCTTTTGGAAGATAAAACATTGAAACATGGACCCCTGGAAGCATTATTTACTGTTGATGAAGAAACTGGACTTACTGGTGCCTTTGCATTAGAGCCAAACATGCTGACGGGTAAAATAATGATTAATCTAGATAGCGAGGATTTTGGTGTAGTAACAGTAGGATGTGCAGGTGGCGGTGATTCGAAGATAGAGCTCCCTATAAAAACTAGATCGGCTGGTGGGAATCTAGACAACATGATTGTTAAAGTCTCAGGTCTAAGGGGAGGGCATTCCGGTGTCGATATACACGAGCAGAGAGGAAACGCCATAAAAATAATTGCACGTATGCTTTGGAAGGCATCGCAGAATCATGAGTTTTCCATTTCAGATATCAAAGGTGGAGACAAACACAATGCGATTCCTAGAGAGGCAACTGCTACAGTTTCCATAAACAAGGCAGACAAAAACAAGTTTGTATCTGATTTAAAAGTCGAAGAAAAAAACATACTTGATGAAATAAAACCAATTGACCCCAAATTTAAAATGGATGCGAAAGCAACTAGCACCATGAATAAGGCGCTTGACAAGGATTCGCAAGTTAAATTGTTGAATCTTTTGCATGGTCTACCTCACGGTGTTGACAAAATGAGCTACGACATACCCGGCCTTGTGGAAACATCAACTAATCTTGCTGTTGTATCTATTAATGAGAATACAGCATTTATCCATATGAGCTCAAGAAGTTCTATAAAATCTGCCTTGCAGGATATGCGCGACCGAATACATGCAATTGCAACATTAGCTGGTGCAAAAGTTACAGAAGAAACACCATATCCTGGTTGGAAGCCAAATCTTGACTCGAAAATACTGAAACTATCTAAGAAGATATTCAAAGACATGTATGGTAGTGAACCTAAAGTAGAGGCAATACACGCTGGGCTTGAGTGTGGCATCGTAGGAGAGAAATTCCCTGGCATGGACATGATTTCCATAGGACCAACTATCAAATATCCGCATTCACCTGAAGAACAAGTGCACATCAGTACAGTAGATAAGTTCTACAAGTACGTACAGAAGATATTAGAAAACGTGTGAACTAGGAAAGGAGAAATCCTTTCCATCTTTCCACTTTTTTGTCATATTGATGCGGGTATGATCTAGTGGCTATGATATTAGCTTCCCAAGCTAGTCACACGGGTTCGAATCCCGTTACCCGCATATATTGGAGTTGAAAAATTGGCAAAAGAAACTGTGAAGGTGGGTGATAGAGTCCAATTGGTTTCTACTGATGATACTTGGACTAAACTTAAGGCAGGAGACAAGGGAACTGTTTTTGAGATAGATGAAGAGCAAGATCTTATTTGGGTAAAATGGGATAACGGTGAAAAGTTGGCTTTACTAAGTGAAGTTGACAAATTTAAAGTATTAAAAAGATAGGCAGAAATACGCATGGAAAACTCAAAAAAACTTTTAAAAAATATTGACTCGCTGGCAGGAGCAACTGCACTAATTTTTATTGGTCTTGGTATAGCTCAGATAATTCTCAGTGAATTTGTCTCAAAAAGTGTAGCTCTCACAGCAAACGGAATAGATTGTATTGGAGATGGCTTTGTCTCAGCTGTTGTCTGGGTAGGACTTAGATTCATTAGAAAGCCAGCTGATGACAGGTTTCATTTTGGATACTATAAAATTGAAAATCTGGCGTCGATTGCTGCTGCAGTTGTAATGCTTCTTCTTGCAGGGTATATTACCTATCGATCATATCTTCAATTTATCAATCCCCAAGACGTAAATCTGCCTTTCTTAGGCGCATTCATTGCACTTATCGCGGCACTTGTTGCATGGGGCCTTGGTATATACAAATACGTAAAAGGAAAAAGCTCAAATCTTAGTTCAGTTAAACTAGATGCTTTCAATACCATCAAAGATGGCACTTCATCGTTTCTTGTTGTCGTCGCATTAATTTTGAATTATTATGGTTATCATATTGCAGATGCAATTGTTGGATTTGTTATCGCAGGAATCATAGTGAGTATCGGATTTGCAGCAATTAAGGAATCAAGTTATATGCTCCTTGATGCATGCGATGGGACATGTGTTCTACAGAGTGATGTAATAAAAAAGATAGCCGAAAAGATATCTGGTGTTAAATCGGTTCATACGGTCAGATTGAGGCGATCTGGTCCTGTAGCACAAGGCGAAATAGAAATAAAAGTATCTGCAGACATGTCTGTAGCGGAACTGGATAAAATTCGTCAAAAAATTCTAAAGCTGTCAAAGGAAAAATACCCAGATATTGAACGATTAGCAGTAACAGCGATACCTGAGAAAGATTAATTATAGTTAAAAATCAAATAGATTTTTTTGTTTTTTAATTTGTTCAATGGAAGAGAATTTTTCTAAAATCGGTTCTACTCTCTCCTTTGTAAACTGATGTTCATCACATAGTATACGTAGAACGGCTTCTTTATCAGGCACAGACCATTTTAATGAATATTCATCTGTTATGTCTGGTTCTAAAAATATTTTCTGTATCTGCTGTATGGTATCAGATGATGGCTTGTCTGCTGTTTTTATGCTTTCTAATGCTTTTTTTATATTGCCCGTTTTTTTTATCAAATCAAGGCTTTTTTTTGGTCCTATGCCTTTCACACCATCATTAAAATCTGTACCGATTAGAATAGCCATATCGACAAGTTGCTTCTGAGTTATGCCCATCAATTTAAGGTTTGGTTCTAGTCTTATGAGTTTTGGGTATATCTTAGCATAGGCTTCTTTACCCGGCAGTTTCCTTTTATCAGCCGATGTGAGATTTCTAACAAGTCGAGGGGAGCCGACAAGTAAACAATCGTAGTCTTGTGAGCCTACGGCATAGGCATCGCCTTTTTTCACCATATAACTTGCTTGTGATTCTCCCTCAGAGGGTGATTGCACGTAAGGTATTCCGAGCGCTGTTAAAAGTTGTTTACTCTGCTGTATCATTTCATCTGTTAATCGTGATGTTTGTTGTGCTTTACTTTTTGCTTTTTCCAGATCACCTGCTTCCAATGCTTCTTTCCATTCTTTTTCAGCAATTACTTTTCTTTTATGTCTGTCTTCAATAGTCTTGGCCTTTAAGGGATGTGGTTTGCCATCAAAAGCATAAACGGGCTTTATTCTAGCTTCAACTAAGTTAGCTGTCCGGTGAAAAAGACCAGATAGATGAGAGGTAATTTCGCCACTTGAGTTTTTTAATGGAGTTCCATCCCTTTGTCTAATACTAGCAAGAAACTGATGAAGCACGTTGTATGCATCAATAGCAATAACATTATCACTTAAATCGCTAAATGATATTTTCTCTTCTTTAAATAAATCACCAATATTTACTCCCATCTACTCAACAGCGTATATCAAAGTTGTAGATAAAGAGATTTTCCATATTCGATACTTTTAAAGAAGTAAATTGTATTTCACAGTTCTATGAAGCGAGATCTTGTATCGATGCTTGATGTCAGAGACAATCTTGAAGATATCATTGATTTAGCGATCAAGTTGAAGAAAAAATCTAAGAAAGGTGAAAAAATAGAGTTGTTGCGTGGTAAAACTCTTGGAATGATTTTTGAAAAACCTAGTACACGAACGCGGGTTTCTTTTGAGGTTGGCATGACGCTTTTGGGAGGGCATGCGATATTTTTGAGTACAAATGACATACAACTTGGAAGAGGGGAAAGTATTGAGGATACCGCACTCATTCTATCACGGTATGTTGATATGATTATGTATCGAGCAAAGAGTAACCAGGCAATGAAAGAGTTGGCAAAATACTCAACTGTACCTGTCATTAGTGGGTTGGATGACAAGGAACACCCTTGTCAGGTTATCACCGATCTTATGACAATAAAGGAACAGAAAAAGAAGCTTAAAGGACTAAATTTTGTTTACATGGGCGATGGGAACAACAACATGGCACACTCGTATCTTCTCGGTTGTGGTATTGCAGGAATGAATGTGAAGATTGTTGCTCCAAAGAAATACTGGCCTGAATCATATTATGTCCAAGAAGCAAAAAAATTCGGAGTAAGAGTAGAGATTACTGATAAAGTGGAAAATGCAACAAAAGATGCTGACGTAGTAACAACAGATACTTGGGTTTCTATGGGAGATGAAGCTCAAAAAGAGCGAAGAATCAGAGAGTTCAAAGGATACACCATAGACCAAAATATCATGCGTCAGGCAAAGCCGGATGCGATATTTATGCACTGCTTACCCGCATACTATGGTTATGAAGTAACAAAAGACGTTGCCCATGGAAAACAATCAGTTATTTTTGATGAAGCTGAAAACAGACTATGGGCTCAAATAGCAATAATGGTAACACTTTACAAATAGACAATTTCATAATTAACAAGAATTTCACTTGCCACAGCCCATGCAACAAGCATTTCCGGATGAATAGAAACGATTTCATCAACTATCGATTTGATATCAGATTGAAATGCACCTGAAGGAAATCCTCCAACAATACATGCGATGTTTTCTTTCTTATGTTTTTTCAACTCTTTGAAATAGTTGTGGAGATTGTTAGCATTTCCTTCTTCTGAAAATGCAATTATTTTATCAGCTTTTAACTCTTCAATTACTTTATTCAGTGGTACTTTTTGTTTCAATTCGAGAAGAGTTTGTTCTTGGCTACGAACGACTTTTTTTTCAAACAGTTGTTCTATCAAGCCAACAAAACGATCATAGTTCCTCATGATTCTCGTCTCTGGATTCACGTAAATGACATCATCGTGTCGTGTGTGAATAATAATTTTGAGTTGCCCTTTTTTATTGACGATTGACTCTAAAGCAGTAAGAAGAAACAGATGAACTATATCTGGTCGTCCACGCCGTCTACCATCTGAAAGATCTTTCATTGCTACATGATGGTAGTTGGAATCCAAGAGAATGCGATCTGGCTGTTTTCGTCTTTGATGTGCAAAAGACAATATCAGAGGATGATTGACAAGCTCACCGGGCATAACTTCTAATTCGGATTCCGCCAAAATAATAGTCAACATAAATTACGAACCACCACCTCAGGTTAAAATCTCTTTTAGACGATTATGTTTTGTAGCGTATTTTATCTCTTGAGCGATACGGCGACCCGTAGATAGATCCGGCTGTATCATTTCAGAATATGGAGAACCAGAGGTGTATGGGTTAGTACCTGCAACGATACGCGCCGATATCTCGAACACCCTGAATTCAAGATCCTCTGTTACAACTGTTTCAAGACAAAACGGACCGAGGACTCCACCAAACAACTCAAGGGATTTCTCAACCACTGCTTCACCCATCTTAAAGACTTGTGGCAAGAGCGATTCTCTCATCACTATTGGGATGTTACCGGTTACAACGAATGTGGGATGGATACCAAGTTCTTCAAGTTCTGCAATGGAACCGAGTCTTTGCACTTCATCAATGGTTGTTTCATCTCTTCTGTCCATGGAGAGGAGTTGAAGACTGCCTTTGCTTAACTTATACCCATCATTTTGAATAGGAGAATAGAAATAGTGCAAATAGTACCGGGTTCCCATCACAAATTCTTGGATAAAATAGGGTTTGCTTTTATCAACTCTTTTGGCAAACTCTTCATATGTTTTTGCAACGAAAAATCCTTTTCCTCCTTTTGCCCCATGATATTTGACAATAACGGGTTTGTCTATTTTCTTTGGATTTTTTATCTGCTTTGGCATAGTAAGACCGGCACTTTCTAACCATCGTTTCTCTTTTCTTCTATCGGATTCCCAATCAAGGACTGCTCTATTTCCAAATGTTGGCAAATTTAATGTTGAAAAATTTTTGGGCCCAAGATATTCGACAAATGAACCATGGGGAATGACAATAACGTTCTTTTCTTGAAGTTCTTCGGCGTATTTTCCTATGTCTTTGTATTTATCAACAATGAAAAATTCATCTGGTTTTCCAAGGGGAAATGCATTATAGAATTTTTTAACTTCCCCAACAGAGATTCCTAGTGTTTTAAAACCTTCTTTTCTAGCACCATTAAAAATCTGAAGACTCGAGTGAGAACAAACTGTAGCTATTGTTAGCTTCTTTTTGTCGTAATTCGCAAGCATGCCATTTATATCTATTTTAACCATATTGATGACACCCTTGCAGTTCTTTAATAGATACCTATGTTTTATTAATTTCGATTGTACTAGAGAACGAAATTGGATAACAACCCTCATAGCAAATCGATAACAGTTGTACAACAAGGCTTTTTAAAGCTAAAATACAAATCGAATATTGATAATTATGTTAATCGTAGGGCAAGTATCAAGTAAGGAAGAAGCTCAAGAGATAACCTTCATTGCTAAGCTCTTCGTAGTTGGACAACGGGCACGATTTCTTGCCCAGCAAAAAGATAAATAAGATTTACCCATCTCTCTGTTCCTCTTTTTATTTTTCTTCAATAACCTTTATTTATACGCTATTTGTTAAAAAAATTAGAAAACGGTGAATTATAAGTGGTAAAACTAACATTTTACGGGGGAGTCAAAGAGATTGGTGGAAACAAGATTCTCCTTGAAGATCGTGGTACAAAGATATTCCTAGATTTTGGGTTGAGTTTTAAAAGGAGAGGAAAATACTTCGAAGAATTCTTAACACCAAGAACTGCCAATGGAATAGGTGATTTTCTTGCAATGAAGCTAATTCCAGATATTCCTGGAATCTACAGGCAAGATTTACTAGAGCATCATGGACGAAAAGCCGAAAAGCCTGATGTTGTAGGAGTTATTTTATCTCATGCACATGCAGATCATGCAAATTATGTTTCGTTTCTGCACAAGGATATACCAATCTATTGTGGGGAGACGTGCAAAAGTATTTTAGATGCTGTTGCAGAGCAAAGCCAGAGAGACCTAGAAAATGAGGTTATTGATTTTAGAAATAGGCCTCTTTATCGATGTGATTACAAAAATCCTCCAATAAAAAGAACGTTTAAAACGTTTAGAACTGGTGACAAAATACATATAGACTCCTTAGAAATAGAGCCTGTTCATGTTGACCATAGCGTACCAGGCGCCTACGGCTTTATAATACATACGTCTGAAGGACCTGTTATTTATACAGGAGATCTAAGGATGCACGGGCTTCATGCAGATATGACAACTGATTTTATCAGCGCTGCAAAAGAGACAAAACCCATTGCGATGATTACTGAAGGAACTAGAGTAAAACTTGCAAAAACAGATGAATCTGAGCAAAAAATATACAAAGAATCTAAAGAGAAGATATCGAATTGCAAAAAACTCTCAATAGTTGATTTTAACTTCAAAGATGTAGATAGGTTTACAACCTTCTATAAAGTTGCAAAAGACCTCAATAAAAAGCTTGTAATAAGCTTCAAACACGCATGTTTTTTAGAACATTATCATAAAGATAAAAAACTAAAAGCACCAGATAGCAGAGATTCAAACATCTTACTTCTTAAACCAAAGAGACTGACCGGTACATATATTGATGAAGATTACACTGATCAATACATAAAATGTAGGTTGGATTACCAAAATATTATTACCGCTGAGGAAATTACCAAGAATCCTACCAAATATATGGTTGTTTTGAACTTCTATTATTTCAATAACTTGATTGATTTGAAACCTTATGGTGGGGTGTATATTCACTCATTGTCTGAGCCTTTCAACGAAGAAATGGAAATATCATACGAGCGGATGCATAATTGGTTGAATTTATTTGATTTAAAATTTGTTCAGTCTCACTGTTCCGGGCATATCAGCGGAACCGACCTCAAAGAGCTTATCAAAAGCATAAGTCCTAAGGAGCTTTATCCAATTCACACAGAATACCCTGGTATTTTTAGAAAACTTAGTATTAAAACAAGGATTGTAAAGGAAGGAAAAGTGTATAAACTGTAAAAATATGATAGGATACCAAAAAAACTTGGCGTTATCTTGGGGGAGAACAAAAAATGCCAGATATTTATAATTACGATAAAAAACAGGATGAGCAGACAATGATAGCGACAGATGTTGGCAGACGCAAAAAGGAACAGTTCATTGAGAATCTTCGGGAAGGGGATGCTGTTAGTGATTTTTTTGCCGTTAAATCGAAAAATCCTCCAAGAGCTTACAAAAAGGGTACATGGTTTGACTTTACAGCAGTAGATAAAACAGGAGAGGTTGGCGTCAAGTTTTGGGGCGGGGATAACAAAGACAGAGTTAAGCGATTATTTGACAGTTTCAAAGTCGGAGATGTAATACAGATACGGGCGGGGTATGTCGAGGTTTACGAGGATAAAATGCAGATATCGGTCAATGAGACCTCAGGTGGCCTGCGTAGATGCAATCCAAATGAGTACGATATAAGCGATTTCTTACCGTCCCTTGAAGAATCAAAGATAAAAGAATATCTTGAGCTGATTAAAAAAGATATAAAAGCTGTTGAAAACGAGCAACTGAAAAATTTGCTTGAATCGTTTTTTGATGATCATAAATTTGTAAAGGATTATGCTCATTCGCCTTCCGCAATGACGCACCACCATAACTATGTCGGTGGGAACCTTGAGCATACCATTGGTGTAATTAGACTGTGCAAAAACATCTGTGAGATGTATCCTGGTATAAACAAGGACCTTGTTGTAACTGGTGCAATACTTCATGACGTTGGAAAATTAAAAGAGTACAAGTTTACGGCAGCAATAGATAAAACGGAAGAGGGAAATTTCATTGGACATATTGTAATTGGAGACAGATGGATACGCGAAAAGATTGCTGAGTTGAAAAGTAATGGAAAAGAATTTGATCAGGGTCTTGAAAATCATTTATGTCATCTTATACTTAGTCACCACGGTAAATATGAGTGGGGTTCTCCACGCATGCCAAAAACGATTGAGGCATGTGTTATTCATCAGGCTGATCTTATGGACTCCCAGGTCAAAAACTACATGCAGAACATAGAAGAAATCAGGAGAAATACTGATGAGAATTGGGCATTTGTGTGGGATGCTGATTTAGGTAAAAAGCGAATAGTTTATCTTGGGGATCGCTGAGGTTTGGAAGTGTAAATATGAAGAAAGATATGCTGAATATTTTATGTTGCCCAACTTGCAAAGGAGATTTAACGTTAGATATTAAAAAAGAGGATAGCGGAGAGATTATTACAGGTGCGTTTAGTTGTAAAAAATGCAATGTAATTTATCCAATAGAAGATGGGATACCAAATCTGTTACCGAGATGAGAAAGTTCTAAAATTTATAGATATTTACTTAATTGCTTCTTAATTTTTTCTACTGTTTCTGCATCTTTTCCAGTAACATGATTTGTATCAATTGCTCCTTCGACACAATTAAGGAACATTTCTATCTCAAGTTTAGATAATTCAAGTGTAACTTTTACCATGTTTTCCTCCCTCAATTGCAATTTAAAAACAATTAACCCTATTTAAACCCTCAGATAACGAGTGTTAATCTAAAAAGTAGAGCTACATCGACAATACTCAAATTACTTTTTGCTCAAAGAGAAATCACCTTGCAAACCAGTACAGCCTATTGCATTGCTACCAACTGTACCTTGGCAGTTATCGCTAAGGAAATTCAGAGTCCATATGTTTCCCCCATCATCCATAAATGTGAGACGAGTACTGCTTAAAATACCATTATTAATATCGCTTACTGAATTATCGAATCCAGTACACCCGGCCCCTGAAACAAGTTCTTGAACTTGTGAATCAGGTATATTAATCGTAACTGTACCAAAGACGTAATTTCCATTTTGCTGAAGTTCAAGTACCACTGATGGAGGGTTCATAGTACCAACGTATCTACAGGCAGGATTAGTACAATCAATACCGCCGTTTGTAAACGTACCAGAACCTTCCCAAGTTCCTGAAATGCCCGTCGGACCGATGAAGCTATCAAGATCAAGAACCGAGACGAAAACATATGCGAATCCAGCGACTATTAAAATAATAATCCCAAAGGTAGCCGCAAGTCGCAATCCTCTCCGTGAATGCCGCCTCTTAAAAACCTCGTCAACCGGTTTCACATTTTTGTTTATTTGTGCTCCACATTCTGGACAAAATTTAGGGTTGCCAATTAATTCTATTTTACAATTCGGGCAAACTATTGCCATGTTCCCTTTCCTCCTTCAAATTATATCTTTATCTAATATCTCACCTTACGTCCGTTGGATTTTATCATGGAATTCTTCCTTGGTTATTTCTCCACGAGCTAATCTTTTTTTAAGGATTTCATCTGCACTCTCTTTTTTTCCTTCAGATTCAATAATGACTGTTTTTGCTTCTATTGTTTCCTTTTCTTTAAACTCGTTTTTAGCTCCGATTAATTTCTGTCGTATTATCTCGGTTCCTTCTTTAGATCCTAAATTGAATTGTATTAGTTGTAATGCAGATTGTTCTGTTCTAATTTGAACATTTAACATTGTTGTAATTAATCCTGTTATCGTGACGCTGACAATAGCACCGAGCGAGCAATCAAATATGAGCTGGAATCCTTTTGAAAACAATCCGGGTTTTCGTAAAAAAAGTAATCGTTTACTGGTTATCGCAAACGCCCCCGCCCCCTTCGAAAACATAGACCCGAGTTCGGCGGCTAGTAATTCCTCATTCTTGGCTAGAATTCCTGATGAATATATCTGTGATGTCTCCATTCCCTCACACAACCTACGATTTAATATCGATTAACACTTTATAAATTCTCAGATAACAAATGTTAATCTGTGCAGGAAAAAATCATATCGATTTCATTTCTGCAAACAACTAATTGTACTCATTCCAACTCTTAACTTTTAGATCATCAAGTGTGGTTCTTGATATCGCTTCAACAAATCGTTTTGCAAGCTGTAAATTCGTAATTAATGAAATATTGAAATCCACAGCTTTGCGTCTTATCAAATAATCGTTGTCAAGCTCTTCTTTTTCAATATTTTTTGGGATATTGATGACCAAATCAATTTTTCCGTCAGCAATATACGTCAGGGTGTTTGGTTCTTTTTCTTCCAGCGGCCAATAAAGTACCTCTGCATCAATCCCATTTGCTTTCATAAAATCTGCAGTTCCTTTTGTCGCACAAAACTTAAATCCCATCTTATTTAGTATCTTTGTGCTTTCCAGGAAATCTGCCTTGCTGTCGACTGGACCAGTAGATAGTAAAATCGTTTTCTTAGGCAGCTTGAAATCCACAGAAATAAGACTTTTCAAAAACGCTTCATTGAAATCATCACCCAGGCAGGCAACTTCACCGGTGGATGCCATCTCCACACCTAAAATTGGGTCTGAACCTTTAAGTCTTGTAAACGAAAACTGCGGAGCTTTCACTCCAACGTAATCTAAATCAAAGGAGGATCGATCAATTGGAGCAAGACGCTTGCCCATAATAATTCTTGTAGCAACATCCACAAAATTTATCTTGAAGACTTTGGAGACAAACGGAAAGCTCCTTGAGGCACGTAGATTGCATTCTATGACCTTTACGTCGTTATCCTTTGCAATAAATTGGATGTTGAAGGGACCGGTAATTTTCAAAGACTCTGCGACATTCTTTGCAATTGTTTTCACCCGTCTCATGGTCTCCAAATAGGTCCTTTGAGGCGGCAGCACAATCGTTGCATCACCCGAGTGAACTCCAGCGTTTTCGACATGCTCTGATATTGCATAGCAGAAAAGTTTTCCACGCTGAGCAACCGCATCAATCTCGATTTCTTTTGCACCAGTTATAAATTTACTGATTACAACAGGATATTTTTTACTGACTTCTGATGCTTTCTTAAGATAATCTCTCAATTCGTTCTTACTGAGTGCAATACTCATCGCCGCGCCGCTCAAAACGTAACTAGGTCGTATTAGTACGGGGTATCCAACTTTACTTGCAAACTCTTCGGCCGCTTCAAGGCTTGTCAATTCGTTCCATTCCGGCTGATCAACTTTAAATTTGTCAAGTAACTGGGAGAACTTATGTCTGTCTTCTGCGGTATCAATATCAAGAGGGGACGTACCAAGAATTGAAACGCCAGACTCATGCAATGGCAAAGCCAGATTGTTTGGAATCTGACCACCCATGGAGATGATGATTCCCAAAGGATTTTCCTTTTCGTAGATATCTAAAACTCTTTCAAAAGTGAGTTCGTCGAAATACAGTTTATCACAGATGTCGTAGTCGGTGCTAACTGTTTCAGGATTGCAGTTTATCATAATCGTGCGATAGTTCAACTTTCGCAATGTCGCAACAGATGTTACGCAACACCAATCAAACTCTACTGATGAACCAATACGGTACGCACCGCCGCCTAAAACAGCTACCTGGTTTTTTTCTTTAAAGGACAAATCATCCGCACTTGCATTATACGTAAGATACAGATAGTTAGTTTTTGCAGGATACTCTGCTGCCAGGGTGTCTATCTGTTTAACGTAAGGGACAATACGTAGTTTTTTTCTTTTCTTTCTTACATCCATTTCGCTACTTTTTGTAAGTAGTGCGATTTGGAAATCGGAAAAGCCTTTCTGTTTTGCCTCTTTTAAAAGATCTGAAGAAATGTCACCAAGATTATAGCGTTTCAATTGTCCTTCAAGCTCCAAAATATTTCGTATTTTATACAAGAACCATGGTGTTACCTTGGATAGCTTTGCAATGTCATCAATCGAGTATCCCTTTTTGAGCGCTTCAATTATTGCAAACATACGCTTGTCGGTCGGTTCTCGCAACTCTTTTTCCAAATCATCAAACGAAAGAGTATTACACGCAAGGCCGGTCATTCCCACATCAAGCATGCGAATTGCTTTTTGAAGTGCTTCTTCAAAACTTCTACCGATAGCCATTACTTCGCCAACGGATTTCATTTCTGAACCGATGTGAACGCTGACCCTTCTGAATTTCTGCAAATCCCAACGTGGATACTTAACAACCACATAATCTAAAGCGGGTTCAAAACAAGCTGACGTTTCGCCTGTAATGATGTTTTTTACATCATTCATACTGTAACCTAAAATCAATTTTGCTGCAATAAAAGCCAGTGGATATCCTGTTGCTTTCGAAGCTAACGCGGAACTACGGCTAAGCCGTGCATTCACTTCTATAATTCGGTAATCTTCTGATTTCGGGTCAAGAGCAAATTGTATGTTGCATTCGCCGATGATACCAAGATGCCTTATCACTTTGATTGAAAGAGCCCGCAGTTTAAAATTTTCAGACGCAGTTAACGTTTGTACTGGTGCAACGACAATACTTTCGCCGGTATGGATGCCCATGGGATCAACATTTTCCATGGAACAAACGACGATGCAGTTATCGAAACGATCTCTTACAACTTCGTACTCAAGTTCTTTCCAGCCCTCAAGATACTCCTCAACTAGTATTTGATTTGTAAACGAAAAAGCTTTTTTAGTAAGCTCGAGCAGTTGTTTTTTATCAAAAGCCACGCCTGAGCCCAAACCACCAAGGGCGTAAGCTATTCTGCACATCACTGGATAACCGATTTGTTCTGCTGCTGCAAGTGCCTCGTCTACACTTTTAACAGCTCTACTTTTAGGCACTTTAAGATCGACTTCTTTTATTTTTTTAACAAAAAGCTCTCGGTCTTCAGTATCTCGAATTGTTCCAACGGGTGTACCAAGAACCTCAACTTTATACTTCTTAAATACGCCTTTATCGGCTAGCTCCAAACCAACATTAAGTCCAGTTTGTCCACCAAAACCCAGCAACACCCCATCAGGTCTTTCCTTTTCAATGACCTTTTCAACAAAATAAGCATTAACCGGTAAAAAATACACTTTATCAGCAAGATAATCAGATGTTTGAATCGTTGCAATATTTGGATTTACAAGTATCGTTTTGATTCCCTCTTCCTTGAGTGCCTTGATTGCTTGACTGCCGGAGTAATCAAATTCTCCTGCTTGCCCTATGCGTATCGCGCCAGATCCTAAAAGAAGAATTTTTTTGTGCTTTGGTTTTTTTCGTTCAATCATTTCATCGCTCTCACAAACATGTCAAAAATAAACTCTGTATCATCAGGTCCTGGAGATGCTTCAGGATGAAACTGTGCACCAAAAAATGGCTTTGAAATATGCTTGATGCCTTCGTTAGTTTGATCGTTTCCATTGTAAAACCACTCTCGCCAATCCTGCGGAAGTGTGTCTGTGTCAACTGCATAACCATGATTTTGTGGCGTGATGTAACATCGATTGGTTCCAGCTTCCACGCAAGGTTGATTTTGACTGCGATGGCCAAATTTCAGTTTGTAGGTATTTGCACCAGCGGCAAGAGCTAGAATTTGTGAGCCAAGACAGATACCAAGAATAGGAACATTATTTGATAGAGCCGCCTCAACATGTTTAATCGTTTCTTTGCACTTCTTTGGGTCACCTGGTCCATTTGAGAGAACTATGCCATCGGCCTTTTCTTGTTCGAGCTCAAAATCCCATGGGACTCTTACAACAGTAAAATTTCTTTTAAGAAAAGCTCGTATGATGCTATTTTTTGTACCACAGTCAACGAGTATTATTTTCTTTTTGCCTTTTTCATAGACAATTGGTTGCTTGATGCTTGTTTCTGCTGCTAAATTTCTTTTGTTAGGATCTTTAAGCGAGATTTTTTTTTGTCCGTTAACAATTTTTCCAAGCAGGGTTCCTTTTGTTCGTAGTTTTTTTGTCAATTCTCTTGTATCTACACCATAGATTCCTGGGATATCGTACTCTTTCATCCAGTCTGATAAAGATTTTTTTGCATTCCAGTGAGAGTAATTGTATGAATAATCAGTTATTATCAAACCTTGAATTTGAATTCTGTCTGATTCGAAATATTTCAAAAGATTATCTTCTGGTTCGTTTCCTGGGACGCCATAGTTTCCAATTAATGGATAAGTTAAAACTAGGATTTGTCCTCTGTAGGAGGGATCTGTCAAACTCTCAGGATAACCAACCATTCCAGTATTAAAAACAACTTCTCCAGCAACAGTCTTTTTGGAACCAAAAGAGTGACCCAGGAATGTAGATCCATCTTGTAAGACAAGTTTTGATAATTGTTTTTTTGCCCCCATAGTATAGAATCTTTATATGAATGCAGTTCACCATTAAAGAAATTTCTAAATTTTCTTTTCAAAAGTTATGAGAATAAAAATTGGATACAAAATCTTTTACCAAAGTGAGATTTTTTACTCAAACTACACTTTAAATTTTTCAAGTTTTAACATATTAATTTTTGGGCCATCAATTATTGCTTCATTTTGGTTAATAGTTATATTAATTCTTCCTGCCAATATGCCACCTTCAAAAGAGGGTTTATAGGAGAAAAAGTTATCTGATTTGAAATCCTGTGTGTATCCAATTTGAAATAAAAAGATAGTAATTTTATTCATAAATTCTTCTTTACTTACAAAAGGTAATTTTATTGTTCTTCTTTTTGTATTAGATATCGCCATAGCACCTGCTAAAATTCCTATTATAACCCTGAAGATAGCAACATGAGCATACCTATTGAACTGCCTCCAAATTCAGGAGAGATTAGATAAAATGCGATTGTCCATATAATAAATGTAATAAAGAACACAATCATAAATAATTGATAATTATATTTTGGTTCTATGTTATGATTCATATTTTTTCCCTCAAACTACAATTTCATTTCTTGTCGTCTTATATTTTTTTAACAATACCTGGAAGTTTGTAAAGTAGCACAAAAAAACAAACAAGTCCTATGATTAAAAATGCTATATTTTCTATAGATAAATCTTTGTCTATAATCCTAAATGAAGCAGTAGCGATATAGCTTCCAAAGAAACTAAGCATGGCTCCAGCTACTATTCCAATTACAAACATATCTTTGTCTCTTCCTGAAGGGCTACGGGCGACGTATGGCATATTTTTTCCTCCATCAACTACAATTTAAAAACAATAGTTCCTTTATAAACCCTCAGATAACGGATGTTACTTTTCCATAAACCCATCTATATCTTTGATTAGATCTTTCGATTCAGTCAAATCTTTAATATATTTTTTAAACCTCGGCGCACGCCTATCAAGAATAATTGCCACGCCTCTGTCGGTCTCATCACGAATAAGTCGACCAATAGACTGCAAAAGCTTTCTTGCGGTAGGCGCCTCCACCGTATACTCCCAGCCTTTTCTAAATTTAACATCATAATACCTCTGCAATCCTCGCTGTCTTGCCGTAGGTTTCGGATAAGGAATACCAACGATTACCGCTATCTCAAGCTCTTCAGCAGGAAAATCCAAACCTTCGCTAATGCGTCCGCCTATGACCGAAAAGAGTGCAGCCCCACTTATCTTTTTATGGCTAGACTCCTTAAAATTAGATACAATATCCATTAGTTGTGCTTGAGGCATACCCTGCTCTTCGACATATAGGGATCGTCTTACATCCTCTCTAATGCCATCGTTTATAAACGATGACATTACATCAAAACTAGGGAAGAACACTATTGTATTTCGTGGAAATGTGTTACAAATATCGGCAATATGCCCTCTCATTCGTGAAACAATTTTTTTATCCTTTGCAATCTCATCATATTTTGTCGTCACATCTTTAACAAAAAAAACTCGTCTATTTTCGATTGGAAACGGAGACGGGTAAGAAACCAAAACCGTATCCATAGACAGTCCAAGCGAATCACGGTACTCTTCCAAAGGCTCCAGCGTTCCAGACATGTGAATCGATGAATGAAATTCTCTTAAAAATCCTGTTCCAATCGATGGATCCAGACAATACGCCTCTATGCGCGGGTTTTTACCGGCACCGGCATCAACAACCAGCTTTGCATATTGATCCATTTCAAGATTATTCCAAAACTCAAGAAACACGCCGAGTTTATGCAGATAGGATCGTGGCAGTTTGTCCTCTTTCTGACGGTACTCCTGAATCTTTTCACCATAGGCTATCAAATCAGCAATAATGTCCTGTAATGTGTTGCTTGTGATACCAAGTCGTGACAAAATCTCTGTTTCGAATTCATGTGAAGGAATAAATGCATCATTGTATTCGACAGGTATTTTTCGGGCACCATTTTCTAAAATACCATAAACATAGGTGTCTCTAATATCATCTACAATATTGAGTAAGGTTTTACAAAAATCCGAGACGGTAAGTCTGCCAAAAAGTAAAGATGGATCACCGTATTTTTCTGCTTCGTATACACAACTATTAAGCATCCATGTGCTCAGTTCAGATGAAAACGACTCCCTAAGATAATCAGGTAGGTTATGAGCCTCATCAACAATTAAAATCATATCCTTTTCAGCAACAGCCAGCCAATCAAAGAGCATGTTTCGAATGAGCGGATCAAAAACATAGACATAAGGAACGACAATGAGCTGTGCATCACGAACCAAAAGTTTGTTTATTTCATAGGGACATATTTTCTTTTTTTCACAATGCTCAATGAATTCCTCGGCAGTAGGAATATTTGTTTTTGTCCAATCTGTAAGCGTCTCGACTTTTTCCTTAGCGGAAATAAAGTTTCTATAATAAACGCAACCTTTGTCTTTTCCTTTATTTGCACGAGCTTTCTTTTTTTCATAAGAACAAAGTTTTGAGAGCTCCTCGGATGTACCTTTTGCAAATTCTGGATTGTTGTGGGCAAGAATGCACATGTTTGCTCTGCCTTGTATGCCAATTCCAAAAATTTTTTTAGAGTCTCTTGCTTTTTTTCTGATTTCTCTCAGCTCAGTTATCACTTGCCTCTGCTGAGCGTTCGTACGAGTCACATAGATTATTTTTTTATTATTTTCCAAAGCATATTCGATGGTTGAAGTAAGAACACATACAGTCTTTCCTGAACCAGTTCCTGATTCGAAAACCATATTTCCACCTTCGGTAAGTGCGTTTTTTATAGTCTGCATTATTGCTGTTTGGTTTTTACGTGGTTTGTATGGAAATAGGTTCATTTTAAAAACGGTATATGAGCATGGATAAATAGAGTTGTTGATGACATCGTTGAAAGTATTAATTTACTGCACATGGATGAGATTTTATAGGTTTAAAGCATTAAACCATTAGCCAATGATTGAAACACCATTTGATCAGATAAAAAAACTTCTTTCAAGAGAAATTCCTTCAGAATTAATCAGTAAAATTCCAGATAAATGGGAAAAAATTGGAGATACAGTAACAATAAAATTGCCAACAGAACTCATCAGACATGAAAAGAAAATAGGTGAAAAATACGCTGAGATTTTGAAATGTAAAACAGCACTACTTGACGTGAGCGGAATATCTGGCGTGTATCGTGAACCTAATGTGAAAATTATTTATGGAAATAAAAAGGCTGAAACAATTCATATAGAAAATGGCATAAGATACAAACTAGATCCGCAGAAAATAATGTTTTCGTCTGGAAATATGGATGAAAGAATAAGGATGTCAAAGATTTCCAATTCTAAGGAAACAGTTATTGATCTCTTTGCAGGCATTGGTTATTTTACTTTACCAATGGCTGTTTACAGCAAACCAAAAAAGATTTTTGCCTGCGAAATAAATCCTGTTGCCTATGACTATCTATGTGAAAATATTGTATTGAATAATGTAACTTCTATAGTCGAACCTTTGTTGGGCAATAATAGAACAATCGCACCAAAGAATGTTGCTAATAGAGTGATAATGGGATACTTAGACGATACGCATAAATTTTTAACAATTGCAATTGAGTGTTTAAAAAATAAAACAGGAATTATCCATTACCACGAGGTATGTCCAAACAAACTGTTTCCTGAAAGACCCCTAAAAAATGTAAAAGAAGCATCTGAAAAATATAAGAAAAAAGTTGACCTTCTGAATTATAAGTGCATAAAATCATATGCACCTGGCGTTGGCCACTACGTGCTTGACATTAGAATAGGTGAAAAATGAACAAAAAAATCAGACTTTATGTTTATCATATGAACGAGGATGACCCGAAAAAATGCAGTGCAAAAAAATTGCATAGATTTGGTCTTGCAAAGCTTGAAAAAAATCTAAAAAAGATTCCAAAACATGCGATTCTGCTCAGTCCTTTTGCTGAGAAAAGTCTTTCAAGAGAAGATTTTCCAATAGCAGAAGAAGTTGGAATTCTAGCTGTAGACTGCTCCTGGGAAAATGCAGAGGAGCGTTTCCAAGAGTTTAGTAAAGCTTACATTTCAAGAGCTTTGCCATTTGTGGTTGCGGTTAACCCAGTCAACTATGGTAAACCATTTAAGTTAACCACGTTAGAAGCATTTGCTGCTGCTCTGTATATCATTGGTAAACCTGATCAAGCAAGTGAAATCTTAAAAATCTACAACTGGGGACACCATTTTTTAGAGTTGAATAGGGAACCATTAGAGGAATATAGAGAGGCAGAGAACAGCACAGAAGTTATCGAAGCAATGAAACACTACATATAAATACAATGTCTTGGAATATCTGTTTAAGAGGATAAAAGCATGAAACAATCACTTGAAACTTTCTTCAAACCAAGCAGCATCGCAGTTGTTGGTGCTTCAGCCAATCCTACAAAAATTGGACATGCGGCACTAAAAAATATTCTGATTTCAGACTATCAATGCAAACTCTATCCAATTAACCCGGATGACGATGAAATTTTAGGTCTCAAATGTTACAAGAAATTGACCGACATTCCCGGTCCAGTTGACCTTGTGCTTATTTCTGTACCATCTGCAATCGTTGCACAAATTGTAAAAGATTGTGTTGCAAAGAAAGTCAAATACATAATAATCATCACATCAGGTTTTAGTGAAATAGGGAACCACGCGGGGGAAGAAGAAATAAAAAAAATCGTAAAAGGAACCGGTATACGAATCCTTGGTCCAAACACCATGGGCTACAAAAATGCCTCAGACAATCTTGACTGCTCTTTTGTTTTTGGTGTGCCACTAAAGGGAAACGTTGCACTAATTAGTCAGAGTGGTGCGCTAGGAATAGGTATGATTTACCTTGCAAACAATGAATTTGTTGGTCTTTCAAAGATCATAGGTACGGGAAACAAACTGGACATTGACGATGATGACTTAATTGACGTACTAAGTAAAGATCCCAATACAAAAGTTATCGGCTTGTATATTGAGGGAATAAAAAACGGAAGAGCGTTTATGAACAGTATAAAAGCCTGCAATAAACCAGTACTTGTTGTAAAAGCAGGAAAAAGTAAAGCTGGTGCAAGGGCAACCGCGTCGCACACAGGATCCATGGCGGGAAGCGATGCGATTCATGGCGCCGCAATAAAACAAGCAGGCGGAATAAGATGTCGCGATGTGGTAGAACTCTTTGATATGGCACGAGCGTTAGCAGGTCAACCTCCGGCACAAGGAAACCGTATAGGCATCGTCACAAACGGCGGAGGTGTAGGAATTCTGTTGAGTGACGCCTGCGAAGAAAATGGCCTTGTTGTACCAAAACTATCTGAAAAAACGTACAAAAAAATCGAAAAAATACTTCCACCTTTAGTAAAACCAAACAACCCAGTTGATCTTGCAGGAGATGCAGGATTCTTCAGGTATTGGTCAGCAACGCTTGCATTGCTTCAAGACCCTAACATCGATGGTATCATCGTTGCATCGGTGCATGCAGGGTATGCAAGACCTCAAGAATACACAGGTGCAATCCTTAAGATGGTTCATCAGCAGAAACTTCACCAAGAATACAAAAAACCTATCTTGGGAACATGGATCGGAGGAAAAGATTTCGAGGATTTGGTTTTAGATTTAAAAGCTGTAGGAGTACCTATATATCCTTCATCTTGGAGAACAGTAAGAGCTATGTGGTCATTATACCAAGAAGGAGAACGAATAAAAAGAGAACGACAAAAAACTGGGTAAAAACCATTTTTATCTTGAGTGATCTTCTAAGACTCTTTTTTTCAAATTAAATATCTCTTCTTTTGAAGAAGAAATATGCTAAAATCAAAGGAACTAATAGCCATATTAGATGGGCAAATAAAATTGAACCGGCATTCAAGAAATCTGGAAACGTAGCTTTAAACCTCATCACATCAATATGATTTACTCCAAAGCCTTTCATAATTCCTGCTTGATTTAAATCCGTGGGACTTAAAAAATTTTCATACCAATACCAATTTGGAATATTCCCTGCCATTATTTTTTCCATGTTATATCCATTGCCATATAAAATCCCCAAAAATACAAAACTTATTACCATTCCCCAAAAAAATATAACCAATGCTCCGCCAATTGAAGTAATACGTCTCTTAAAGAAAGCAGAAACACAAATAGATAAACTTAGATATATCAAGCCTAGTAATATTGTAAGTCCAATAAATATAAGATAGCCTACCCAGGATTCACCGCCAGCAGCTACTGTTATTATAACGCCTCCCAAACCAAATCCGATTAAAATTGAAACAACTATTACTAAGCCAAGTCCAAAAAATTTACCAAGTAAAACCTCCAATCTTGTAACTGGATATGATAAAACAACGGAAAAAGAACCGCTCTCAGCTTCACCAGAAATTGTTGAAAAACCCAAAATAATTGCAATTAAAGGAATGAGTATGGAAGATATAGCAAGTAACCCAACAGCAGTGTTCTGAAATACGTCCTCGCCGCCGGGTTGTACAGGTTGCGCATGAGCAAGGTATGCAAATACAATAACTAAAAGAAAAAGAATAGTAGTTAATACTATAACCCATTTATTTCGTATATTGTCCAGGAACTCTTTCTTTCCTACACAGTAGACTGATTTTGAATTTATTGATCCCATTAATTTACGCCCCCTCTTTAAATAATAATTTCATAAATGCTTCTTCTAAAGATGGATCTACAGTTTTTATATCTTTAATTTGAAATCCTGCTTGTTCAAGGGCCGAAATTACTTTAACTCGAACTGAATAATCACAGGTAACATAAAGAATATTTTCTTTTGCATCTACTGCATCAATACCTTCCATTTTTGATATAACATCTGGTATTTTGCCATTCAAATTCGATGTATATATTTCGAGACGCGGTTTTATTTTTAAAGATTTGTTTAAATTAGGGACTGTATCTTCAGCAACAATTTTACCTTTATCGATAATCGCAACTCTGTCGCAGAGGCTCTGAACTTCAGAAAGAATATGAGATGAAAACATAATTGTTGCACCCTGCTCATTCAGCTTTTTGATTTTATCTCTGACTATTTTAACCCAACGTGCATCAAGACCCGAAGTTGGTTCATCTAAAATATAAACGGATGGATTTCCAATCATAGTTTGAGCAATACCAAGCAACTGGAGCATCCCTTTTGAAAAATTACCAACTTTTTTGTTAATAGCATCTTCAAGCCCAACTTCTTTTAAAAGAGGTATAACAACTGATTTATCAACTCCTTTTAATTCACAAAAGAAATTTAATGTCTGGACCGGGGTAAGATTATCATAAAAGGCAATTTTTTCTGGAAGATACCCGATACCACATTTTACTTCCTTGCTATTTTTTGTTATATCAAACCCATTTATCTTAATATTACCAGAATCCATATGGATTAAACCCAGCATTGCCTTTAATGTTGTTGTTTTACCTGCTCCATTGGGCCCAAGGAAACCAAAGATTTCGCCACTTTTTACATTAAATGAGATATTGTTCACTGCTTTCGTATCTTTAAATATTTTAGTTAGACCATTAACTTGGATGCTGAAAGAGCCGGTTGGCTTCTCACCTGGAAATGTAACTACACCTTTCAAATTACAGTTAGGACAAGTTAATATGACCTTTTCCCCGAGGTTACCTTCAATCGTAATTTGGTGCTTGCATTTAGGACACATAACTGTTTTTGAAGTCATTTTTTTCGCTCCAAAGAAATATGAAGACGTGGTATTCTACAATAGCTTAAAATAACTTTGGAATATCATTCTTTTGAATCTAACAGAAGGAAATTTTAATTTTTATGGTAAATTGGTATTCAAATCATTCCCCTGCATAATTTTAAACAATTTATATTAAAGTAAATAGAAAGGAAAATTTATGTGTTATTGAATGATTCTAATTTATGGTGAGAATGTGACATATTGTAAAAAATGTGATAAAAGTATAGAGATAGATTCGAAATATTGCCCGAACTGCGGAAGCGAGCTTTTTCCTAGTGCTCAATCTTCAGGTTTTCAATTTAAAGGTTCTGATAAACCTATTTTGGTGTTGAAACCAAAATTTCTTGGTTTAGTTACAGCACTTACTCTGGTACCTAAAGCATTGTTCTTTACTCTTTGGGGCGGAATTTTCTTTGGAGTATTTGGAATGTTTGCTGTCCAAATGCTTCATCTGAATTTACCTTTTTGGTTTACTTTTGTTTTCTTCGCCCTTCTTTTTCTTCTCGGTATTCCTATTATTGGCTATTTCGCAAAAAAGAAAACGTACGAAAAAACTGAATATCGTTTTTACTCAGATAAATTAGAGTACTATGAAGGATTTTTTTCGGTCGAAGAGAAATCAATAAATTACAAAAATATTACTGAAGCTCAATTACGTAAAGGTATTATTCAACGCGGATATAATATGGGAACGATTATTTTAGCAACACCGGCAACAGGAGTATTTAGTGGTGGATGGCAATCTACTTCTGGACGAGGAATGCCGTTTAGTGGAGTACGAATACTTGATATTGAAAATCCAGATGAGAATTATAAAAAAATAAAGGAACTAATGGGCAAAACATCTTCATAAAAATTGAATTGATACTAATTAAAATACATCAACCACAAGTCGTCTTTATGCCCCGTATTTTGCTGTTCAAATCTCTTCCACTGCACCATTTACTACAATTTTAGATAAAACAAGAATGCTAATCTACCCATTCAACGCCAAGAACCTCTTCCCAATCAGGATGTTTTGCATCCCATTTATCTACGACTTCCTTTGGGATACATTTTTTACAAACACCAATGAGCTTAAAATAACAAGCAGCGCAAACCGATTTTCCGCATTTTATGCATACGGATCGTGCGTTCTTCTCACCACATAATTCACATTTACCCTCGGGTTTTTTTGCCTCCTTTTCAAGAGATTCCCCGATCTTTTCAGGTAGTCCAATATCCTGCTCAGCTTCCTTTATCCACTGCTTCAACTCTTCATTCATTGATCCTTTTTCTTTAGCATTTTCAACTTTTGTGTCAGGAGATTCTCCTGATGAATTCTCTCCCATCTTATCACCGTTTTTACAATACAACGAAATAATCATCGACTAAATAGTTTTATCTCTAGGCCTTATTTGAACGGGATTTTATTCGTCTGTTAACGAAATTAGCAAAAATATGGAAAAATGGCGTTAGTATCACAATAACTAATATATGCCATATTGAGAAGCTTTTAAAAAACCAGTTTTCGGATGTAAAAAGTTGTAATATCCAGCTAACAAAAAGACACAGAAGCAGAGCACCTATTACAAAATCGAGTTGATCAAATGGGATCCAATCTTCTCCTCGCTCTCTTCCTATTCTTCGTTTGAAAAAACTCTCCACAATATCACCCAGTAGTGCACCAAAACAAAGAGAAAAAATGATAAGAATCATCAAAGGAAAGCCTTCAAAATCACTCAAACCAAGAAAAGCAAAATCACTCATCGCAGCATATTTAGCAACAACAGCCAAACCAAAGCCACAAGTCATGCCAACAAAAGCACCGGCAAACAAACCACGCCAAGTTTTTCCGTCACCTAGAATTCTTTTACCATCTTGCCAATTCTTACCAAAATCAATAGGACTCCCGCCGCCGACGAGAACCGCGCTTCCATTAGCAATATATGCAGGAAGAATTAGCCAAAGGGCTTGCAATATTATCGTGTAGTCCATTCGAAAGCTAGAATAGCAATTTACCTTAAAACAATATTCATTTTAAAAAATTAATATAAAGCCGATTAATCTTTTCGGCTTAACTTAAGACCTTTAAAACAAAATTTATTTGATCGCTTAACCAAACCCTTTAAGGCAAGATTTGAAAGTTCGAAATTTTCTGCAACCATGTTACCGAATTTTCCATCTTCGCCCACAAAATCAAATATCTTGTTTTCAAGTCTTGAAAACTCCTTTTGATTTAAAGAGGCCACTGTAAAAATCTCGCTTATCTCATTTATGGGGCAGGATATATTGATATTGAATGAAGAATAATAGGAACGATACTTTTTTTGAGGTTTGCCCTCAATTCCTTCATCTGGCGTAGTCCATTTGGTCTCTACCAGCTTCATCCTATCGAAAATATCAAGGGCTTCTTCTCCACCATTTCCATATTTTTCTTTTATCTCACTAAGTGGTTTCCAATCTGTTAAAAGTTCATTAAATACCTCTTTTTTTGTTTTTGTATCAAATGCCCTTAATAGGGATACCAAATCAGTGGAATCGTTTACTACTTTTGTTCGCATCATGTTATCTGTTCCTTTTAGTACTAAAACAGGAGTTTACATATTTAAGGTTTTTGTATATAGAAATATTTATTTTAATAATTCATAAAAAATGTTGGCCACATATGGTAGTGGACTCGTCGGGATTTGAACCCGAGGCCTCCCCCATGCCAAGGGGGCGATCTTCCGCTGATCTACGAGCCCAAGAATGTCACCAGAACTGCTTCAGGCAAATAAAATTTGTGGATGATGAAATACTCAAGCATTTTTAGATAAGAATTATTTACCTGGCGATGATACGAAACTGTGAAAAAAAAGGAACTTGAAATATTGCTACAGCGGGTACCGTCTTTTGATAAACCATCTCCTACCCTGGAGCAGTATCTAACTCCAGCCAATATTGCTGCGGACATTGTATTTATTGCACATCAATTTGGAGATGTTGAAAATAAAATAGTTCTAGATTTGGGTTGTGGAACGGGAATATTTTCAGTTGGTGCGGCTTTAACTGGAGCGGGAAAAGTTGTTGGTATAGACGTTGACAAGAGTTGTATCGAGATTGCAAGAAATTACGCAAAAAAAAACAATTTGGAAATAACATTTCTAATTCAAGATGTTAAGGATGTAAAAATCAAATGCGATACAGTTATTATGAATCCTCCATTTGGTGCACAAAAGAGCAACAAAAAAGCAGATAGGAAGTTCATTGAGAAAGGCTTTGAAGTTGCAGGCGTGCTATATTCTATTCATCTGACAAAAACAGTACCTTTTATCGAAAAAATGGTTTCTTCGATGGGTGGTAAGATTGATTGTTCAAAAGATTATGTTTTTCCTATAAAGTGGACGTATGCGTTTCATGAAAAAAAAGTTATGAACTATGATGTAACAATGCTGAAAATTGCCGTAAAATAGTAGTTGGAAAAACAGTTGGTTTTAAAAACTGTAAAACAATGATAGGATATCAAAACGAAGGATTGGGTGTAGCGAGAATACCCTCTGGAATCATCCGAAAATATAATAATAGGGTACTTTATCTGGCTTTCAGCTTATAATTAAATAAAAACCAGGAAAGTGATTGGATTGGCAAAGCAAAAAACTAAGAAATTCAGAGGATCTGGAACCTGTGGCAGAGGCATAAAGGGTGGCAGAGGTGCTGGCTTACGAGGTGGCAGAGGAAATGCAGGTTTACACAAACATAAATATATGCACATGCTCAAGTACATGCCTGATCATTTTGGAGTGCATGGTTTCAAAAGACCACAAAGTGTTATAAAAGATGATAAAATAATAAACGTTGGTCAATTGGAAGGAAGATTTCCGGGCAAAAAGGATATAGATCTCACCAAAGAGGGTTTTGATAAATTATTGGGCGGGGGAAAAGTAGACGGTAGCTTAAAGGTAAAAGTTGAAAAAGCATCACAGAAGGCTGTGGAGAAAATTAAAGAAAAAGGCGGAGAAGTAAAAACATTAGAAACGATAAAAGAACAGTAGATTTGGGTTGAAAATGGCTGAGGAAAAAAAGAGTCGTTTATACATATTACAACCGATTGTAGAAAGATGGCCCGCTGTAGCCAAACCTGAAGGGCATGTTAATTTCAGAAATAAAATTTTTTGGACTGTTCTTTGCCTGATTCTTTACTACATCTTAAGCAACGTAATGATATATGGTTTATCAGGTCAAGTAATTGATTTGTTTGCAGGATACCGTTTCATTATGGCCGGTGCATCTGGGTCAATTATGCACCTGGGCATAGGACCAATTGTTACTGCATCCATTATTTTGCAATTGTTTGTTGGTGCAAAGATTATAAATCTTGATCTGACCAAGAAAGAGGATAAAGCCATCTATCAGGGTTCACAGAAAGTTCTAGTTATCGTTATGATTCTGGTGGAAGCAATCCCCCAGGTATACGGATATCTCCGACCCAATGATGCTTTGTTGGGAATGGTTGGCGGTACTGGAGCCAACGTAATTATTATTTCTCAGATATTTATGGGCGCATTACTGGTATTTTTTATGGATGAACTTATCTCCAAGTGGGGCATTGGTTCTGGTATATCCATGTTTATTGCTGCGGGCGTTTCGCAATCACTATTTACTGGACTTTTTAACTGGCTACCTGTTGGAGGCGGCACATTAAGTCTTTCTAACCCACCAGCTGGCGTAATTCCTGGCACTTATTATCTAGCAGCACACATGTCACTAGCTGATATTGTAAATGGAGGATACCAAACTATATTTATTGACCATCCGAACTCCATAGTGGCACTAATTGGGACTTTACTCATATTCTTCATTGTCGTCTATGCTGAGTCCGCAAGAATTGAACTGCCGTTGGCACATGGTAACGTGAGAGGGGCAAGAGGAAGATACCCAATCAGATTGATTTATTCGTCAAATATCCCGGTCATTCTTATGTCCGCTTTGCTTGCAAATATTAACATGTTTGCCTTCCTCTTTTATACCAATCCATCGTTGAGCAGAATACCTTTTATTGGTCATCAGTGGTGGGTTGGTGTATATGATATAACGTCGTCAAATCCGTCTGCACCGCTGGCTGGCGGAGCATGGTACGTCCATAGTCAAAATGGGTTGAGTACTTGGCTTATGCCGATGCTAATGGGAGGATATGCTGGACATGCAGCTTGGCAATATGCACTTAGAATAATTGTATATGTATCCATTATGATAATTGGGTCCATACTATTTGCAAAGTTTTGGATAGAGACAACAGACATGGGCGCATCTGCTGTGGCACGACAGATTCAAGAATCCGGTATGCAGATACCTGGTTTCAGACGGGATCCTAGAATAATGAGAATTGTATTGGAGCGGTACATACCCGTGGTAACAGTGATAGGTGGTGCTGCTGTAGGTGCTTTGGCCGCTTTTGCTGATGCGCTTGGCACCATAGGTAATGCTAGTGGTACTGGTGTACTACTGACTGTCGGTATTATGATACAACTCTACGAACAACTTGCTAAAGAGCAAGCAATGGAAATGCATCCAGTCCTAAGAGGATTCTTTGGTGCAGAATAGGGGTGAAAGCATCGGAGTAATTGTAGTAACAGGCATACCAGGCGTTGGAAAAACAACTGTTATGCAAAAAGCAGCTGAAGGTCTGGACATACAGTTTGTCACTTTTGGGTCTGTAATGATCGATATAGCAAAAGAGATGGGTCTAGTAAAAGATAGAGATGAAATGAGAAAACTCTCACTAGAACAACAGAAAAAACTTCAAATAAAAACCGCTGAAAAAGTAGGTAAAATGAAAAACGTAATCGTTGACACACATTGTACAGTAAAAACTCCACAGGGGTATATGCCTGGACTGCCGGAATGGGTACTCAAGAAACTTAACCCAACTGCAATCGTTTTGGTTGAAGCAGACCCAGAAGAAATCTACAACCGACGGGCAAAAGATACAACAAGAAATAGAGATCCTGATTCTAAAGAAAAAATCGCTGAGCACCAAATGATTAATAGGGCAGCGGCTATGTCATATGCAACACTCACAGGTGCAACAGTAAAAATCGTGTTTAATCATGATAACGCCCTAGATGAAGCGGTAAAAGAAGCCTCACCGGTATTAAAGTGATGATAAAATGAAAATGTTAGACGATAAAGCGCAAGGGAGTATGTTTCTTTACTTGATGTTGTTCATGGTAATATTACTGTTTGTCATGCCAACTTTTGGACCCATTCTTGGTGTATACTTTGGGTATGTTTTAGCACCAATCATAGGTTTTGGGGGAAAATATCCCCTATTAACATTGTTTTTTGCAGGTTTGATAGTGGTATTTCTCTCATCGTTTCTTACAAATTTTTTTACAGACTGGAAAAAGATGGGCGAGGTGCAGGAAACAGCCAAGGCATTCCAAAAAGAAGTGGCAGAGGCACGAAAAACCGGTAATACAGCTAGAATGACTAAACTTATGAAAATGCAACCGCAAATCATGAAAAAACAGACCGAATCCTCAAGTGGATCGATGAAATCGATGCTGTTTCTAGTTATTTTTATCTTTCCAATCTTCATGTGGCTAAGAGGTTTTCTTGCAAATACAACCTACTATTATTTTACTGTGCCCTGGAGCAATGGAGTTTCACTTTTTAGTCACCCATTCCTGTTTCAGATGTGGTTATGGTTATACCTAATATTTACCATGATATTTGGGCAGTTGATACGACAAGGATTGAAATGGGCAACCTGGTCAAACTGGTGGCAGAGTATTAGAGGAAAAAATAACCCCTCCACACAGTAAGGAAAATATGACAACTATTACAATAAGTGGTACTCCTGGCAGTGGCAAGACCACTGTTTCAAGACTTTTGGAAAAAAAACTTGGATTAAAGTATGTCTATTCTGGGGATGTCTTTAGAGAAATGGCAAAGAAATACGATATGTCACTTGAAGATTTTGGCAAATATTGTGAAAAGCACAGAGATGTCGATCAAAAACTTGATGATTATCAACTTGAGATGCTAAGGAAAGGAAATGTTATCGTCGAAGGAAGAATAGCCGGATGGATTGCCCATCGTAACAGTATAAGCGCATTAAAAGTTTTAATTGACACGGACGTAGAAACTAGAGCTAAACGTGTGGTGAATCGCGAGAATGGAGATGCAAAAAAGAGAAAAAAAGAGATAGTTACTAGGGAAAAAAGCGAGGCGGCTCGATACAAGAAATACTATGACATTGACATAAAAGACAAATCCATCTATGATATTGTTATCGATTCTGGAAACAAAACACCCGAGGAGATTGCAGATATTATTATTAAGAAAATTAAGAGATAGACACTTTTTATATACTGCCTTTATTCTGTTGTATTGCTATGGAAGACAAAAAACACTTGTTACCGTCTGACAAAAAGCGCAAACGCCTTATCAAAGTTAATTCTAAAACCAATCCCAATTATGGTAAATCTCCAGATGAACGTAGCGTTAGAGAGCTCCTTAATTATGGAATGATTAATTTGGATAAACCCTGCGGCCCTACTTCCCATCAAGTTGTTGCTTGGGTAAGAGATATGCTTGAAATCGAAAAAACGGGCCATGGTGGAACGCTTGATCCAAACGCCACAGGAATACTGCCGGTTGCTCTTGGTGATGCTGTACGTGCCTTACAGGTTCTCCTTTCTGCAGGTAAAGAGTATGTTGGTATAATGACGCTCCATAAGAGTTTTGATAAGAAGCAGATTATGGATGCTTGCGATAGTTTTGTTGGGGATGTATTTCAAATTCCTCCCCTCAGATCTGCAGTTAAAAGAGTTAGAAGAAAGCGGCGTATCTATTACCTAGATGTCATCCAAATCAAAGATAGAGATGTGCTGTTTAAAGTAGGCTGTGAAGCCGGAACTTATGTTAGAACATTGTGTGTTGATATTGGTAAAAAACTAGGCTCTGGTGCCCATCTTGCTGAACTAAGGCGCACAAGAATTGGGTATTTAAGAGAAGAAGATTCTGTTATTTTACAAGATATAAAAGATGCCTATGTTATTTGGAAAGAAGAAGGGAATGATGAAGAGATCCGCTCAACGATTTTCCCCATGGAAAAGTTACTGGATCATCTCCCAAAGATTGTAATTCGTGATTCTGCTGTAGGTGCAGTTTGCCATGGCGCAAGCCTAGCAATTCCTGGTGTTGTAGAAGTTGATACCGATATTAACAAAGATGACTTGGCCGCTGTTTTAACTTTGAAGGGCGAGGGTGTTGCACTGGTAAAATCTTTGATGTCTACTGATGAAATAATACAGAAAGATACAGGAATATGCGCAAATCCTGAAAGGGTTTTAATGAATAAAGGAACGTATCCTTCGATTTGGAAGAAATAAATGATTTTTATAAGATTGTTTCAACATGCATTGTAAAAATCATCTGACCGGTTTCTGCATCAATGGCCGCTGCTGTTCCGTATGTAGTTCCAACCACAATAGTATACACTGAACTGGGAAGCATTTCATGAATACCCGGTAAATTAATTTCAGATGAAGAAGATTGGCTTGAAATGTCAGATATGAAATATATCTGCATATCCAAGGAAGGATTTAATTCCGCATATTGTGAAAATATGCTTTCGCAACCGGAAAACGTTAATAAGTTTTGACTAAGCGATGATTTTGACTTGCCAATAGTAGAGAATGTTATACTGCCTTCTGAATCGATGACGGATTTAACACCATCATGTGTGAGATTAACATCATATCCGCTAAGGGTTTCGTCTCCGAATGTTAAATTCCATGTCTCAGTATTATTCTTCCGTTCATATCTGGAAACGGTAACATATGCCGCAGAATGCAAAGTCAGATAGGATAAAAGACTTGGCGAATTTGCTTTAGCGAACGCAACTGCTTCTTCAGGACCATAGGAAATCGTAGAGGTTTTAACTCCAAGGGGGGGAGTAACGTTCCATTCTTTATATTCGCCAAACAGATTCTCTTTTGAAAAACTCGGTTTTGATGAGCCCCATGAAATAGTCGTTGTTCCACGCTTTGAAGATTCCAGTACCATGTCAATAGCAACAGATGTTTGATAATTACCAAATGTGCTTGCTGTTTCAGATATTACTGTACCACTAATTTTGATTAGACTTGGAAATGAACTTGTGAACCAAACTGTATAAACGCATGTTATAGGTGTTGACATTCCTCCTTGCGAGGGCACATTGGTTGGTAGAGAGAACTGTATTTTTTCACAATCATAGTTTTTTACTTTTTCATCACCTAAAGCAGTCCATGCAATTGTCATATTTCCCATGTTAATATTGCCGGCATCGCCTTTTTTAATACTTTTTCCTTCAAATGCTGATGAAATATCGTTTGGGGTAAGAGCTGAAGAGCCCAAAGATGAGAGAGATAAAAGAAAGTTATACATTTTCTCAGAAACATAAAATTCAAAAGACATCGACATAGTGCCCATATTTATATTTGATACAGTTTTTATTGGGAATTTGGATTCAGTATCCAAATAAGAAAGAGTGCTTATCGATGTGTTATACCCTAGAGTTTCTCCATTCATTTTTGTATTTGTATACATTTCTATTGCTTCTCGCTCGGTGCCAAAACCATCCATGATACTTTTTGTTCCATTTACTTTTGTAAAAATTGTACCATTTATCGTTTTGATAACTGGTGGAGATGGACTCTGAGTTGTTGTTGATGTTATCTTAAGAGTATATGTCATTTCGTCCCCTATATTTTGAGGTAAAACAGTTACTGCGAGTCCTTGTTGAGTACAACCGCTTAGTACTGAGCCTGCAACTAACAAACCAGCTACAAATAATATAATATTCTTTTTTATTTTCATATCTCTCCTCTTGAACAGGAACTAACATTTAATATTTAAACATTGATAGCTAGAAAATATCTTAAGTAGGATTGCGATTGCTCATAAAAATATATTATTTGCCGAGGTGGCTCAGTCCGGCTACGGCGCGAGTCTGGAAAGCTCGTGGGGCTTGCCCCGCGGGAGTTCAAATCTCCCCCTCGGCGTTTTTAATTATTCTGCGATTGACAAAAAGATAAAAGAAAGATTGTAATTTAGGTATGCTTAATGAAAGACAAAAATCTCCCCAATATTAGTTTTCAAACGTTTTTTGCCTCAAGAGAGCAAAGCAACTGTCCACTCATACCTGACATCGCCAGAATTGGTAAAAAATTAAAAGAAATGGGTCTGTTGAAGGATGGTACAGGAGTCGCAAGTTTAGGCTTTGGGAGACGTGTTTTAATTAATGGAAATAACGTTAGTTTAGGCGATATTGGGAGAGGAGACATCCTAGAAATTGTTGATTACGACCCTGTCAAACGAGTTGCTTTAGCAATAGGCGATAAAGAGCCAAACGTTGAAACACCAGTCCATTGGCTCATACACCATGCACGAGATGATGTCAATGCAGTTGTTCAGATCAACAGTAAAAAACTGACTGAAAAACTTTCTGAAAAACTTCCGATTACCGAAAAAGAATGGCCACCTGGAACTCTTGAGCTTACAAAGGAAATTTTAAAGACACTTAGAAATAGCAAAGGAATCTTGATAAAAAATAAAGGGGCATTATTTGTTGGAAACAGTTTAAAGGAAGTTGAAGACTTGATTGTAAAAACATGCGAGGAGGGTTAAATGAAAGTTGAGGGAAAAGAGTATAGAGCCCTATGGTTTGAAAAAGACTCTGTTAAATTTATAGATCAGAGAAAACTACCATATAAATTTGAGATTTATACAGCAAAAAATGTTGATGATGTAGCATTTGCCATAAAGGATATGGTGGTACGTGGAGCTCCTGCAATTGGAGCTGCTGCAGCCTATGGACTGGTTTTAGGAAAAAATAATCTAAATGAAACAGCAAAACAACTAAGACAAACTAGACCAACGGCACATGACCTCTTCTATGCAATTGACCACATGGTTTGTGAAATGAATAAAGGTAAAGATGCCCTAGATACGGCTAACAAATACGTCGAAGATATAATAGAACGATGCAAAAGAATTGGAGAGAACGGTGAGAAGCTGATTAAGAGCGATATGAAGATTCTTACGCATTGTAATGCTGGTGCACTAGCGACTGTAGATTACGGAACTGCATTGGCACCTCTCAGATTAGCACATAAAAACGGAAAGAAAATATTTGTGTACGCCGATGAAACAAGACCTCGCCTTCAGGGATTGTTAACTTCATGGGAACTTAAGCAGGAAGGAATTAAACACGCAGTAATTACGGACAATGCGGCCGGGTACTTCATGAAAAACGGCGAGATTGACATGGCAATTGTTGGTGCAGATAGAATTGCAAAAAATGGTGATTTTGCAAATAAGATTGGAACATATGAAAAAGCAGTACTTGCGCATGAAAATGGTATTCCTTTTTATGTGGCAGCACCAGTAAGCACATTTGATAAAAACATTGATGACGGTAGTAAAATAATCATTGAAGAACGAAGTAGAAGCGAATTAGTAGAAATTAATGGAAAAACAATCATGCCTGATTGGACAATAGTAAAAAACCCTGCATTTGATGTTACACCAGCGAAGTATGTAACTGGTTATATAACTGAAGAGGGTGTTATTAAAAAAACCTTTTGAATGAAAACTACTGTGTCTGATTCTGTTTTTTACCAGGACATTTTGAGTTCAAACACATGTTCCAGTAGTTTCTACCTTTTATTTTAACTCCAACAATGGGGCTATCGCACTTGCTACACGTTTTATCAGTTTTTACCACACTTCCACTCTGAGGAAGAGAATAAGTATTATTACAATTTGGATAGTTTGTGCAACCGACAAAACGTTTTTTCGTTTTAGAAACTCGTATAATCATATCATGCCCGCATTTCGGGCATTTTCCTAACACTTTTTCTTCTCTTAATGCGCTTTTAATTTTCAATTTAATAGATTCTTTATCTTTTTCAAGTGAGTTTATAACTTCAGTAAGCATCTCTCGGGATTCTTTTACCGTGTTTTCCAATGTTTTTTTGCCCAAGGCTATTTCATCCATGTCTTTTTCCAAATGTGCAGTCATATCTGGTTTTGCAACTCTGTAGTTCTCTATTGCATCAATTACGGCAAAAGCAGTGGCAGTTGGCACTGGTGGAGATCCGGTAACATACCTGCGGCCATACAATTTACTAATGATCTCATGGCGTGTTGATTTTGTACCAAGAGAAAGCTGTTCCATTTTCACTATCAGAGAACCTTGCGTGTATCTTGAGGGAGGTTTGGTCTGATCTTTCTTCAGAAGAATGTTGGAAACTGCTAATTCTTCACCATCTTTCAAGTCTGGAAGAGATTTTGTTTTATCTCTTATGTAAGTGTAAATTTTTTTCCAATTTGCTTCAATAAGTCTGTAACCGTTTGCCTTAAACAATTCTCCATCAATTTCAATGGAAATATCGGTTGATTCTGAAACTGCATCTTTGGCCAATGTAGTTAAAAAGCGGCGGCAAACAAGCTCATAGATCATTTGTTGTTCGTTGTTCAAATGAGTATCAGAGGGAACATTAACAGGATGAATTGGAGGATGGTCAGTTGAAAGAATTTTGCCTCTTGTGGGAACATCTCTGCCGTTTTTCATTACTTCTTCCGTTTCCTTGGAAAAGCGCGATTTAAGTAACTTTTCTAAAATGGATCTAATGTTGAGCGTTCTAGGATAAACAGTATTGTCTGTTCTTGGGTATGAAATAAAACCATACATGTATAATTCTTCAGCAATCTTCATCGCATTTGCTGCAGAAAAGCCAAGTGTAGATGCAGATTGTAAAAATGAGGTTGTATTAAATGGGGGTGGAGGGTACTCTTTTTTAACTGTTTTTTTAACTTCTTTAACTGTTCCTTTTTTGCAATCTTTGATTTTTTTGTAGATGCTTTTTGCTTTAGTTTCATCCCAAAATTTATCTTCTTCATGAATGGCTGAAAGCGATTCCTCTTCTTTCTTTAGCGTGGCAACAATCTGCCAAAAGGTTTTTGGAACGAAACTCTTGATTTCCTTTTCGCGTTCAACCAGAATGGCCAGTGTTGGAGATTGAACACGCCCTATGGACAGAAAGTCTTTGCCAAGTTGATTAGACACAAGTGAAATAAATCTTGTTAAAACAGCCCCCCAGACCAAATCAATAATTTGACGTGCTTCTCCGGCGTTCGATAGATTATAGTCGACTTCGACTAATTTATCAAAGGCGTTTTTTACCTCGTAGTCTGTCAGTGCGCTAAATTTTGCTCGGGTTATGTTTTTAATGCTAGGATTCTGCTGTTTTATTAGGTTTACAGCCTCGACGCCGATGAGTTCCCCTTCTCTGTCAAAATCAGTTGCAACAATTAAATCTGGATTTTTATCTGAGAGTGTTTTTATTGCAGATGCTATGGATTTTTCTTGTATCTTCTTGCAAGGTTCAGCATCAATAAGATTGTATAGCGAGGTTTTTGTCCACTGGTTAAAACCAGGGGGAAAATCAAGATTCACAATATGCCCCTTTAGACCGACGACCTCCCACACTTCATCATTCTTTGTAAACTCATAAACAGGTATGTTTCCTAGTCTTTTAGTCTTTAATCTTCCATCAGACAAAATGTATGCTATTCTTCTAGCAGCAATGTTTTTTTCACAAATTACGAGTTTCATTGTTACGCCATTATCTTATTTTGGGAGTGACATAAGAACCTCATATAATTAGTTTACGCTGACAAAGACAAGGGGTCGAAACTATTAACTAATCAATCACATTTCACTGGTTTGATAGCATATGAAGATTCAGATAATACTTGGATCGAAGTCGGATATGTCTGTAGCTGAAAAAGCACAAAAGATTCTTGATGAATTTGGAATGAGTTATGACACAACAGTTGCATCAGCCCATCGAACACCGGATTTTTTGAAAGACGTTGTTGGAAAAAGCAATGCCGATGTGTTCATAGGCATTGCAGGGCTCTCCGCTGCTTTACCAGGAAGTATCGCAGCTCATACAACAAAACCAGTTATTGGGGTGCCTGTTAGCGGAAAAGTAAACTTAGATGCAATATTGTCTATTATCCAAATGCCTCCTGGAATTCCTGTTGCCGCCGTTGGACTTGATAGAGGTGATAACGCTGCGTTGCTTGCCATTGAAATACTTGCATTAAAAGATAAAAAACTCACCAAAAAGCTGGAAGATTACAGAAAGAAAATGAGAAAGGAAATATTGTCTAAATAGTGGATAATATGTTTGACGCGAAGAAATTCATCGATAAAACTGTTGCAAAATTAAAAGAGGATGTTCCTGGGAAAGCTTTGATTGCATTTTCGGGTGGCGTAGACAGTACCGTCTCTGCATTACTTGTCAATAGAGCCATAGAAAATCAGCTAATCGCTGTCAATGTCGACACAGGGTATATGAGAAAAAATGAACCCGATAATGTTAAAAAAATGATGAAAGAACTTGGATTAAATTTTCGGTTTGTGGATGCAAGCAAAGAGTTTTATCGCGAATTAAAAGGCGTTGAAGATCCTGAGAAAAAACGAAAAATCATTGGCGAAAAGTTTATACGGATTTTTGAAAAAGTTGCTGAAGAAGAACAAATAAAATATCTTGTGCAGGGAACTATTGCACCTGATTGGATCGAATCTGGCGGTGGACTACGAGACAATATAAAATCCCATCACAACGTCGGTGGTCTTCCTAAAACAATGACGTTGAAACTCATCGAACCTCTGCGAGACCTCTATAAAGATGAAGTAAGAAAGGTTGCACGAGAATTAAAATTAAATGTTTCGGAACGTCAACCATTCCCAGGCCCAGGGCTTGCAATTCGTATTATTGGTGAAGCAACACCGGAACGAACGGAAATTGTAAGAGAAGCATGCGATATCGTAGAAAAAGAAATTGAACGCGCGGTGGAAAAAGGATTAATGGAACGACCGTGGCAGTATTTTGCAGTTCTTATGCCGGTTAAAACTGTTGGAGTCCACGGAGACAAAAGAGCATATGGAAATACTATAGCAATTCGCGCAGTGCAAAGCGTGGATGCAATGACCTGCCATTATAGTACTATTCCGCACGAAGTAATTGATACTATTTCAACGAAAATTACAAATAACTTAAAAGAAAAAATAAACCGTATAGTCTACGACGTGACAAACAAACCTCCAGGAACAGTTGAATGGGAATAAAATATGGTAAGAATTTATGTAATTGATAACGGCGGACAATGGACGCACCGCGAATGGCGTACACTAAGGGATCTTGATGTTGATACAGAAATAGTTCCAAACACCACGCCATTTCAAGATTTACAAGACGAGGAAATCAACGGATTGGTTCTCTCGGGTGGTGCTCCAAGAATAGCTCTAGATAGTAATCTTGGAAACTGTGCAGAGTATTTAGAAAAAGCAGAATTCCCCGTTCTTGGAATATGTGCTGGACACCAATTTATGGCTAAATTTTTTGGCGGATGGGCAGAACCATCGAAAATACCAGAATTTGGAAAGGTTGAACTTACATTGTTGAAAGAGGGGGACATCCTTTTTGATGGCGTACCAAAAAAATCAATAGTCTGGGAATCTCACAACGACGAGGTGACGATTTTACCTAAACTTTTTGACAGACTGGCTGAGAGTGAAAATTGCAAAATTCAAGCGATGCGACATAAGAACAAACCGTTTTATGGATTACAGTTTCATCCAGAAGTTGAACATACACAACACGGAGAACAGATCTTCAAAAATTTTGTAAAAATGTGTGAAAAATGAAATTGCTTTTAACTAAACGCTCTACGCTAACTCTACAGGATTTTTTATATCATTGATGAATGAATTTAGAATATCATCGTTCTCATTACGACCATATAATTCCTTATACATTTGGACAATTAGTTTTTTAACTAAAATACTATCCATTTTTCCTCCACCATATTCAGACAAAACCATCAATATCATTTCAGTGGGAATATTTCCAGATAACGGTGGCAGAATATATCTTACATCTTTCATTTCTTTTGCATCAAGTCTTTTATAAAAATTTGCTCTTTTTTCTCTTTGTTCCTTATTATTTCCATATCTGGGATTTTCAACTTCCAATATTAGATATTTATTGGGAGGATTTTCTTTCGATATTTTTTTTATAAAATTTGTTCCGATGCCTTTATTTCGAAAGTTTTCATCGGTGACCATGTAGTCAAGTAAAACAAAATTAGTGTTTTTCAATGGATATAACAACGCCATAAAGACTACTCGGTCTTTCAAACGGCCGATAAACATTTTATAAAGACTTCCTTGAATTCTTTTTTTGATTGTATCTTTAGATTGCCTTTCATTTGATGGAAAAGATTCTTCGTATATCCTTATTGCTTCTTCGAAGTCCTTATGATTTATATCTTTAATTTCACTAAATTTTACCATATAACTCATTTTGGTTGATTGTTTTCTTATTTCCATCGCTTGAAAAGAGAATGTTTTATACCAAATTGATCTAAAATCTTACCGACAATAAAATCGACTAAATCTTCAATCTTCTTTGGTTTATGATAAAATGCGGGCGTAGCTGGAAGAATAACTGCTCCAGCTTGCTTTGCAGCAAGCATGTTTTTAATTCCTGGCAAATCCAACGGAGTTTCTCGAATTACAATAATAAGCTTTCGCCCTTCTTTGAGACAACAGCTGGCTGCCCGAGATGTTAGCGTATCGCCGTACCCGTTTGCAATTGCAGAAAGAGTTTTCATACTGCATGGCACAACAATCATTCCATCGAGTTGAAAAGAACCGCTTGCAGGTCCGGCAAATAAATTATCGTTATCGTAAAAAAAATTTGCCTTCTTTTTTAAATCTGCATACTTATGCGTTGCTTCATGTTCCACAATCTTTTTTGCACCATCGGAGATAATTAAATGGGTTTCAACACCTGATTTTAGTAATTCCTCAAGTAGTCTAATCCCATAGATACTACCGGATGCTCCTCCGATGCTCAATAAAATCTTCATGATAATCTATCCTTCAATAGCATCAATTATATCAGATAAAGCTTGCTTCAAATTTTTTTCTTTCTCAAGCGTAGTACCGGTAATAATTATATTTGCTCCAGCACGTGCTTTTTCACGTGCAGTTTTTTCATCTCTTATCCCGCCTCCTATGAGAAGTGGAACGTTGATGTTCTTTTTAACAGCCGCAATCATTTCATTAGATATAGGATATGTAGCTCCAGATCCAGCCTCAAGATAGAAAAACTTCATTCCTAGATATTGAGCTGCAAGGGCATAACCAACAGCGGTTTCTATGTCGTCTTTTTTAACCAAATCGGCTTCACCAATCCTACCCGCAGTCATACCTGGTTCAACAATAACATAACCCATCGATATTGGTTCAAGCCCGGATATTTTTACAAAGGGTGCACCTTTAACATGTTCTCTGATAACATAATCAAGATTACGAGAATTCAACAAACTCATAAAAAATACTGCATCGGCATATTTACTCAAAAATTTAGCACCAGATGGAAACAAAATAACCGGCAAATCCGTATTTTCTTTTATTGATTTAACTGCCTCATCCACCTGTTTCTGCGAACTCAACGTAGAGCCGCCAACCATAATTGCGCTGCTGCCCGCATCTGTTGCTATTTTTGCAAGAGAGCCAGCCCCTTTAGGGCTCTGCTTATCTGGATCTAGTAAAGAAAAATGCAACGGCTTCTTCTTAGCCTTCTTAATAATATCTTCAGCTATAGTCATTTCAAAGCAGCGTTAAACCTGAACACGTTTTAAAGGTTTACGTTAAGGAGACTATCTTCTTAACCAACTCTTCATTGCAAGCAGCAATAATGCTAACACGCTCATCTAAAGTGAGAGGCATATCAAGTTGTTCACCTTGCGCATTCGTCACGATACCGCCTGCTTCCCGTACGATAAGAGTGGAAGCAGCAATATCGGTCACACGGATGTATTCCCTACCTACGACATAGAAATCCAATGCACCTACGGTGATCATGCACATCTCTAATGATGCACAACCAAGAGAACGCACATAGTCTTTCTGAGCTAAAGAAAGTGTCAATTTATCGAAATTTTTACCAAGAGAAAGAGATGAGAGAATATCTTTATCGGGATAGTCTGGCACACAAATACGTCTTTTATTAAGAAAAGCACCGTGTTTTTTTTCTGCAACGAAAACATCGCCAGTAGGAATGTTTTTCACTATTCCATATTTAATGTCACCAAGAGTAGACTTTCCAATACCTAAAGAAACAGAATAAAGGGGGATTCCTCTGCAAGCATTGCGGGTACCATCAACAGGATCTAAAGCAAAAGTATATTCACCACCGTAATCCACAAAACCTGCTTCCTCACTCAAAAGATTAACTTTTACATCTGATTTTTTGAGAAGATCTAGTGCAACGTCTTCAGCAAGTTTGTCAATATATTTTGTAGGAGTCCCATCAGCACCTATACTCATGCTAGTTCCAAACCTATGAAACTCAGTTGAATACGCTTTTCTAACTTTCCTACAGATTTTGTCAACGATTTTATGAGCCAATACCTTTATTTCCTCATCCATGGGCTAACCAACAAACCTTCCAAATCCTTGAATCCCCAGCATTTCATGGTCTTCTATAAGTTTTTCTCCACGAACAAAAACGTATTCAGGAAATATTGCTGGTCGTCCTTCGAATGGCGTCCAACCGCATTTAGAATGAAGATCTTCAGATTTTATTTTACAATCTTTCTTAAGATCCACCACAATGAAATCAGCATCTTTTCCAACTTCAATTCTGCCTTTGGGAATATTAAGTAAATCGGCAGGTTTTTTACACAAAAGCGATACCAATCGTTGAAAAGACAAAGTTTCTTTCTTAGCCATATACAAAAACAATGGAAGCATTGTCTCCACACCTGGAAGACCTGACGGAGCGTTGTTAAATTCTTTGTCCTTTTCTTTCAAAGTATGAGGTGCATGATCTGACTCTAGAGTATCAATTAAACCGTTTTTAAGACCACCAAACAAAGCCTCTCTGTCAAAATTAGATCTAAGTGGGGGATTTACCTTGTAATGTGGTTGTGGTTTTAGATCGTCTTGCGCTGTAAACAATAGATGATGGGGTGTAACACCACAGCTGATGTTCTTTGAACGTTTCCTTAACAATTCCAGTCCTTCAATTGATGAAAGATGGCAAATATGCACCTTTGTGCCAGTATCTCTGATCGTTTTTAGTATATTTTTTATCGAAGCTTCTTCGCATTCAGCTGGACGTGAATTCATATGATCAACAAGATTGTTTTCTTTCAACTCGAACTTGGCAAGACAGTTGTTGTCCTCAGCATGAATCAGAACAGGTTTATTTGTCGAACCAATTCTATCAAATGTTTCTTTTAGATTCTTCGAACTAAATTGTAAAGAATTTGTAGTACTACCCAGATAAATTTTGAAACCACAGCATTTTTTGGCCAACTCTTCAATATTTTTTATATTGTTGTCTGCAATGCCTGCGTAAATGCCAAAATCTACATACGCTTTTTTTCCAGCTGAAATAATTTTATCAGAAACGGTTTGCAATGTAGTTGTCTGTGGAATTGTATTAGGCATATCGAAAACACACGAAACTCCGCCATGAGCTGCTGCCATTGTTCCAGTAGAAAAATCTTCTTTATGCGTCAAACCAGGGTCCCTAAAATGAACATGAATGTCTATCCCTGCAGGGAGAATAATTTTACCTCTAAATTTGTAATGCTCATCTCCTTTCAGTATCTTTTTGATATCAGATATTTTACCATCAGTTATGCCTATGCAAAAATCCTCAAAATTTTCATTAATGTATGCCTTTCCTTCAATTGTCAGATCCATCTAGACGTTTCTCCTCGATTGCTTCCATTGGTTTATTTTCAGTAAATATCTGCCCGCTAAATTTCGATATTTTTATATCTTTATCAAACCAAGCATCTGGTAAAAGTCCTGCTTTAAGGCACGTATGAGATAGGAACTCTTCTTTATTCCATCCTTGTTCAACAGGGACTTGTGGCAATAATAGACCCTTGTAAAAACTTTGCTCAACAATAAGTCCATCCCGCCCTATTTCAATCTGATTAAGATATTCCTTTGGTTGTTTTACTTTGATAAGCTCTGGTTTTGTCAATATTGTAACTTCTATGATTATACTACCAAGTTCATTTTCCTTTAAAGGTGGAAAACGTGGGTCTCTTGTTGCTGATTGGGCTGAATCAATGATTGCCTCTTTCAAAGACATTATTGGAAAAGGAATTCCTATGCATCCGCGCAAATCGTGCTCAGGAAATGTGTGAATGGTAACAAATACACCTAGCTTTTCATTAAAGGCTTTTCCAAAATCAGATGACATTGTTTTTTTATTTTTAACGTATGATTCGATGACGTTCCTTGCAAATTGAACTGCTTTTATGCCTTCATTTAGACTAAGCATGGTAAAAAGTATTAGCAATACTGTTAATTAAATTTCTTAATAGTTACCGCGTCTAGTAATTAGATCAGGATTCTACCCTTCTTGCCAATGGGATGTCAAAAGATCTGCTTACATCAGTGTCTTTTATTTCCAAAGTGCCAGTGAAAGTATAAGTTACATTTTTACCTGATTCATTTATAGTCTCATTGACCGAGACGCTGTAAGAGCCTGGTGCAAGCTCGACGTCATAAACCCCATTTTTATTAGAGTTAGTTGTAGCGGATTTGGCAGTATTATTTTCTGCAATGGTTGGTTCAAAATCAATAGTGATATTTTTTACATTCCAGCTCTCATATTTTGTATTACCGCTAACAGTAATTGATTTCTTGGTCAAAATAATGTTATGGGCTTTAGTTCCTTCACCCATGCTCACTTCTAACTGATCAGTAGATGAATAAACGATTGTGTATCCATTTATTTTAACCGCCGATATATTGTAGGAGCCTGGCGAAAGTTCAACTTCGTAATAACCTGTTTCATTTGATGTTGAAGTACTTTCTACGGCAGTATTGTTTTTGACGCTACCATCTGTTAGGAATTGGATTGATATACCGCCTACATTTTCGCTTCCGTATTTAGTGTATCCATTTACTGTAACTGGAGCTAGATTCATTGAAATGTTGTGACTTGTTGTAATGTTTTCTTTCAGATTGATATTTTCTTCTGATATATAATCTGGATGTCCGGTTACAACATTGAGCTTTGTAGCATTTATAATATAGGGTCCGGGGATTAATGATGAGAACGAATAGCTACCTGTTGCATCTGTTGTAGTTTTATTGACCTGTTTTTTATCTCCAGTAAGTGTATTGTTGTAAAGAAGTTCAACATCTACATTACTTAACTCCTCGCCAGCATCGTACTCGCCATTATTATTCTTATCATGGAAGACTTTACCTTCTACTGCAGCAGGCTTTGGCTTTGAGATATTATAACTGTTGTTTCCAGAGTGGATAGGCAAGTAGTTTTCATGTATGACAAAACCATCAAGTGACGCTCTAACTAAATAATAGCCTGGCATTAAACCAGATGTATTGTAATACCCACTTTCATTTGTAGTCAATTCACGCATTGTTGTACCAGGAGTTACTACTCTTCCTGTTTGTGGATCGAATTGTTCTATTTCATATAATGTTATATTTACATTTGATAGAGGTTCGTCAATGGATGCATTATAAATACTGTTATTGTTCTTATCAACATATACATAACCTTTAATGCTTGCAGGGTCAATGGATATGTTTACAATGCGCTCGTAGTCTGTGCCACTTTTACGCATTGACTCTTCATCAGAAATGGGGAATAATTCTTGGTCGGTGGTACTATCAAAAGTCACATTTTTGAGTATAAAAGCATTCTGTCCTAGCTCGGTGTTTCTACGTATTTGGAGTGTGATGTTACCTGCTGGAGCTATTAGATTAAATTTACCATTTGTGGTAGAAAATTTATCATGATCAATAGGAATTGTAGTACCATAATGGTGAATGTTTTTCTGAACAGCTACAGCCAATTGATTAGAAAGTGGCTTGCCCATAAATGTGACTGACCCGTTGACATAGGCACCCTCATAATATTTAGCTATTACGACGGCGCTTTTACCTTGATAATATGCATACTGTGAATAATTAGAGATAAATTCTGCATAAAAATGCTTCATATCGATACACGGCAATTGATAGTTAATTTCCGTCTTACTACCTGGATTTCCTGACGCTGGACCTATGTATGTTCTGTAGAACATTGTATCAAAGTAGGCATCTTTGTATATCGGTTTTGTGCTAGTAATCTTGATATATCTCCTATCGCCTTGGGACATATTAATGAGATCACTATAAGACCACTCACCATCGGCACCTTGTGAACCATCAGTGTTTACATGATAACCAACAAACATTACCTTCTCAAAATCGTCTTCAGGATTGCCTGATTGACCAGCAACCATAAGCAAACTTTTATCTGCTAAAAATCCAAATATGTTAAAAATCTGTTTATCATAACCTTCGACACCATAATAACGAATACTAGAGCCAGTAGCATTTTGGATATCGTGATAGAGCCAGGTAATTCCTTCGTCATCTAAAGAATCGGTAAGAAGTTTTGAAATATCATGATAGTATGCATTTGGCGAGTACTGCTGCCCAACACTCCATTGTTTACTTAGTTTTTCATTGTATTTTTCTCCTATTGGTGTATTAAGAGAGGGAGATTCTCCATTCATCCATTTTGTAATATTGGCAGTTTCATTCTTTCCCAGATGGCTTTCTAATGCTTCAATAACACTTTTTGAAAATTCTCCATTTTTGATGTTGCCTTCCAGCAATCTTACTATCCAAACTGCAACTGCTTCTTTCTCACTTGTGGCAGTTTGGAAATTAGCCGCTGGAGGAATACCGTCCTGGAAGTTGTCAGCTACAGTCGGATGGGCACCAACAGCCACTTCATAAAAACCGTAGTCCCACCATGAGATATACGCAGGTCTCTTTACAGGCTCTGTGATATTGGTATCCTGTCTGCTTAACCAGGTATATGCATCTATCCAATATGCTTCCTTACCTGTTGATAGACCAAATGCTCCTTCTGACGCTCCTGCACCGAATACTTCAGTCTTTTTGTTAACAGGAACAGCTGCATCAAAAGCAAGATACACATTAGGCAATATGACCAAAAACGCAATAAAAAGAACGCCAAAGATATGAAGGATCTTTACTCCTCGTCTCAAACCGTGAAAGCCTCCGCCTGCACTTCTAATGTTTCTTACCATTTGTTTATAATCAATTTTATCTACAACTATCCATACTACCCACCCGCCAAGCAGGGCAGTCAATGGAACCATATCGTTTATAAAACGACCTGCAGTGCCAGCAAGCCAAATATCTATGAGGAATAGGGCAATTATAAAAAGATAATCTCTACGTTGTTTATCTTTATAGTAATAATAAAGGAGAAATAGAAATCCGGCCCAGCCAAGCCAATAGAGCGCTGGGCCAAATGACATCACCGTATGACTGATGTTGTAGGTACTTGCCTCAGCAATAGTCATCGATACTTTGTTGCCATAAATTCCGCTACCATATATTATAGTTGAAATCCGCGAAAGACCAGAAAAAAACTGAATGGCCGATGAAATAGCATTGATAAAATAGAGAAATACCAATGCTACGCCACCAACACAAAAAATTGCTGGCAAAGATATGGTCCACGGAATTTTTTTTCTAATGAAAATAAAGTACAATAAAGCAAATGCTGCAATTCCCAAGCATAAAAACAAATTAGTGTCTGGGGTGTAACCTACTACTATTGTCATTCGAACAGGGAAAGAAATGAGAAAACCCGAAGATAAAGCAATTAAAGCAGTAGTAGGTACTTTCATTTCCATTTTGTTCATAAAAATATCTATTAACATTTGTACAATCACATAAATCGCAATGACAGCGTAGAGGAATTGCGCTTCAACCCATACCATAGTCAGTGCAGCAACAGCAGTCCCTGCAAGAAGAGCATACAGTACAGATCTAACTGGATCTTTATCTTTGATGCCTTTTATAAGAAATAGAAATGTCAAGAAATACAAAAGAAGGTTTAAAGAATCGTGGTCAAATAGTGAATACGCCGAACCGTGGCCTGAGGCAATCTGGGCTGGTATGAGGGCTATAAGAAATGCTCCAATGAGGCCTGCTTTCTTACCAAAGAGTGTTTCTCCTATAAAATAAACCGGAAATACCAATAGAGCACCAAAAAGAGCGGGTACGAATTGCATAGAATATCCAACTGCATCAATTTCATTCATGAATGGTATAAGTAATCTGCTGAAACCTATGGCTAGCATATTCATAAATGGAGGCCTGCCACCAGTTGCACTAAGAGGATAATTAAGAAGTGGATCTTTCGCGGAGTAGTACGGATATTTCCCTGTCGCAAGAGTTCCATTAACGAGTCGCATGTTGTAATATGGGTCGGGACCAGATAAATAGAACTTAGTATCTAGAGAGTTTCCTGCAGGATTAATTGTAACTCCAGAGGTGATGTTGAAATACGAATTAAAAAATAGTACTAATAAGAATATAGCAATTAGTGTTACCGCAACCCACCAATTTTTTTTAAAAGCTGAAGGTTTCTTCTCGGTTTCTACCTTAGGTACAATATGTCTCGGTTCTTCTGTAAGTATGCCTTTTCTTTGCGCTCGTTTTCGCATTGTTTCACCTAGGAATGATTCAAACTCGTAAATCTATAGTCTTATAAATACCTTATCTACAATACACTAAAAGAGATAATTAACAATAGTTAATAAAATTAGTGCTTCTTAATGTTAATGAGATTTATTTTTTTCGTAATAGTTCTGCAATGCATGGTGCGATTCCGACTTTGCTAAAATCACTCTTTATGGTATCTGTAGATATAATTTCATTGCAACCTGCTGAACTAATTTTTTTGACTGCTTCGCCTGCAAACAAGCCATGAGTACATGCTACAAAAACTTGCCTAGCTCCTTGTTTTTTAAGTTCTTTTATAGATTGAGCCATTGTTCCTCCTGTAGAAATGATGTCATCGATTATTGCTACTTTTTTATCTTTTACATCTAGATTCTTTGGTTTTATTTCTACGGTTGTCCCATCAATGCGGGTTTTTTCCATGCAGTCAAAATCACAGCCCATGATTTTTGAGGCTTTTTTTGCTCTATCCAATGCTCCTTTGTCAGGGGCAAGAACCAAGTCGATATCCTTATTTTTAAGATATGCTGCTATCTGAGGAATAGCAGAGCAACTAAAAGCAGGCACAGTGAAAAAGTCAAGTATGTGTTCTTTATGTGGGTCAACTGTAATTATCTTATTTGCCCGCAGACTAATGAGAGTTGCAATTGCTTTGGCGCTTATCGGTTCTCCTGCTTCGAATTTTTTGTCCTGCCTTCCGTATCCTAGATAAGGAATAACAACTACAGCCTTATTTGCACCAGCCTCCCTTACGGCATCCTGTAATAAAAATAGTTCCACAATATTTGAATCTGGATACGTGGTTTGTACAATTATTACATCTTCTCCAGAGATGTCATCCAAAATACGTACGTACAATTCATCATCTGGAAAGCGCTTAGATATCGTTTTTGCAAGAGGAACATGCAGTTCTCTAGATAAATCCTCAGCAACTGTTTTTGATGCGGTTCCGCCAATAATGTACATTTTATAACAATGTTTGAATTACGAATGTGTTTTTAGGGGTTTCGTAAATTTCGTAAGAAAGTTTTTATAAGGACATATGTTTATTTCTTTAGAAGGATTGAGGATGCAAATGCAATTGAATAGATTATTCTATGTAATAATAGCTGTATCACTTTTATCTCCGTTGTGTCTTGTTAAAATAGCAAATGCGCAAGATACTATAGAAAGTAGAGCAAATGCAATTTTTAACATTAACTTTGTAACTGCAACTGAATTAAAAATAGATATAATCATGGGTGTTGAGGAAATATCAGTTTATGATATCACATACAGCAGAAACGACATACAAACTCTTGCTCAAAGTACTTCACCAGATGACATGGACACAATGGGTGCCTTAAAACTTACGTTGTATCAGTTGGTGAAAAAGCAGATAGAAGTGACATTTGAAAATGCAGATACTGCTGGTAAAAAACCGACATACGTAGATAATAAGTTTCATGATAATTTTAATGTTAACTTAACATCTGAATTTTTTGGTATGGATAAAAAAGTAAACGCACACGATTTTGTCAACGGTATATTGGATATGGGTGCCGAAGTATCATATGCTTTCAATCTTCAAGCAGGAGCTGGGTGGACAAATACGTTCACATATGGATTATCATCTACGATGATGCTAAAATCCGCGAATACAGTAAACGTTACTCCGAAAAATGAGATAACCTGGACGGTTGATAATAGAAACGGAGATACTGGAAGTAAGCAAGCAACTCTCTCGGTTCAGTTTAAAACACCTACAACTCCAAAACAAAATAGAGAAGACATTGCACTAGAATTTGGATTAGATGGTAGAAATGCAAAATCCATTAGTTTAAAAACCAATATTTTAGCTAAAAGTGTGGATATTAGAAACTATAGTATTTTACCTGATTTTGTTACTAATCTAGACTTTGTAACATCAGATGGAGTTAGGCTATTTATCGACAATGGACTTACTTCATGGGGTAATTTCTATAATAAGACAATAAAACCTGTTGAGATAGCTACAATATCAGCAATAGAAAAATCATCCTTAAATCAAACACTTACTACAGTGTTCAGCTGGGATCCTGAAACAACTACCAATTGTTCTAAACCATACAACATAACAAATATGAACGAAGAGCCACCTATAAAAGCCAAATTGTTGAACAATGATATAAAATTGAAGATTTGCGATGTATCGGCCAGGGCGTTGTTTGGATTGATTAATGCTGGTGCAACAGCAAATATTTCATCAACTGATATTAATTTTGGTGACAAACTTAGCGAGACAGGTTATCCATACAATGGTTCATTCTACCTACCGGATAATATCTCACTGGCTGGAGAAAAGATATGCAAGTGGAATCAAAGTAAACCAATTTCTGGTGAATTCAAATCAGATGATGCACCTAAATATTCTAACGAGAAAATTGGTACTACAATAGAAATAGAATTTAGCGGTTTGGATTTAAATTTGTTTGGTCTTTTTACAGGCAAGGCAGAGCTGACGTCAAAATTATACACAAGGGAAACTGACAATTACTATATATCGAGTAAACCGGATGAATTTACTTTACCCGATAAAGTAAAACTGAATTATTTGAACTCAGATGCATTTAGATTGTGCGTAGAAGAAAACGTATTTAGTGAAGAAAGTATGAATGAGTTTTTGACGAACGAAAAAATACTTTTTGAAAACAGATTGACAAATCTATTGCCTGGATTGAAAATTAATGGGCTTGTGAATAGGGATGTTTTTGACCAATCCATAGCATCGTGGAATGGAGATATAACAAATATGAACGCCGACACACCAGTTATAACTGCATCGGATGCACATAGTTCATATCCAGTGACTTTCGGCCTTTCTTTTTCGCCTCCAAAATTCGAAATCACCGAACAGAGTTTAAACCTAGTAGGTTTACAAAATCAGAATGCTACATATAGGATTGTTTTACCACGTGGAACAACAATGGATGCTAGTGATTCTTTGAATAGACTAGTACAAGGAAAGACTAGCGACGGAAGAGATTACATAGAAATCTCGTTCAATGCTTCAGAGTCTGGACTTACGGACGTAGTTAGATTTAAGATAGTACCTTCCCCATTATTTGCATTGTCTATTTTCCTACCATGTATCGTATTTTTGATAATAGTGATTGTTCTGATTGTAACAATTTTAATAATTAGAAAGAAGAGAAAAGGGTTTGGAGGCAAAAGAAGCCGCCCCAAGAAGACAAAAGAAAGCAAAGAAGATGAAGAAGAGGAATCTGGAAGCTATGAAGAACAGGAATACTATGTGCCTCCACCACCATCAACTAAAAAATAAGCATTTCAATCTTTGAGTATATTTGGAAGTAGTTTTATTAGAGATGGTGCTTTCTTAAGCAGTGGTCTCACCATTTTTGAAGGGTAGTCAATGTCTCCATATTTTGTTATGATTTCTGTAATTTCTGAGTTCTGAAATTTTTCTATGTATTTGTCCATTTGATTGTCGGTTAGATTTTTAAAAATATTTCTAAATTTCATTCCAAGGTTCAGTTCTCTGCCTATATCTGCCATCCATAATTTATGATATTTTTTAAGAAAATTAGAACTGAAATCGTTTTCATTAAGTGATTCTATGACAACAGACGAACAGTGAGTGGCACAAAGCAAACCTGTGTAGATGCCGCCACCTGACGTTGGTTTAACCTGTGCTGCAGAATCCCCGACAAGAAGTGCATTGGAAGAATATGTTTTTTTCAGGGCACCTATTGGAATAGAACCACCTATGTTTTGTGTTATTTTTGCGTCTTTTAAATACGGTGAGAGAGTTTTGGATTTGAAAAGATTTGAAAGGAAATATTTTGGCGGATGTGTAGAATTTTGAACTGTACATAGTCCAATTCTAGCGTTTGTTCCATTTTCATTTGTTGGTATAATCCAAGCAAAAAAACCAGGTGAAATATTTTTCCCGACAAAGAGTTCTACAAAATCTGGATCTAGGTTTGTATTTGTTAATTCTGCTCCGATTCCATTTAAAATTTCTGTTGGTTTTGGTAAGTTAAACCATTCTCTAGTTTTTGAATGTGCACCATCTGCACCGATCAGCAGTTTACAGTTGATATCATTATTTTGCGATGTTTTTAATTCAATGTGATTTTTGTTTTTTTTAGCTGATGTGACTTTATTTTCTAAAAAAATATCTGCACCTTCTTCCACTGAGTAGTTTATCATTTCTCGATCAAACTCCGATCGGTCTATAGCAAGCACATGAATTTTGTCTCCACCAATAGTTAAAATATGATCCGATGGGGAATGAATATGCGCTCCTTTGATTCTGTTTTGTACAACGAGTTCTTCTGAAAAATCTAAAAAATCAAAAACTCTTGGAGTTACTAGCCCTGCACATTTGAGTGGGTCTCCTATCTTTTTGTGTTCCTCAAAGACTGCTGCTTTAAATCCATTTTGTGCAATTTTTTTGGCTACGTATCCGCCAATGGGTCCGCCACCTATTATTGCTGCATCGTAATCTTTCATGTTTGTTGCAGGTATAGTTCAAAAGATTTATAACAGAATCGCAGATACTTCGGCTGTGGACTTGACTATATTTGTCGGCATATTATTCGTTATACTAACATTAGAGATTATAGGAGGAATATTCTTCTTCCACAGTAAAAAACAAAAGAAAGAAAACGAAGTAAAAAAAGAATTTAAACTAAACAGTTTGCTTTGTCGTTTTGTGTTAGACAGCAGTGGCAATAAAATCGGAGAGAGCATTGCTGTAAATGATGATGTAGTTATTGTAAAATCAGGTAGTAAGTATCTTGGTTTTCCACTAAAACATATTGAAGAAGAGGAAAAAACACTTCTTGTAAAAGGACTCGTAGACTTTAGTAAAGCCGAAGAGATGGGAGAGAAATGGCGGAATGCGTCTTTTCAAAAGATAGATACACCTGAAGATATAGAAGGTAAAGTAGATGGATTTTGAATACAAAATGGTGATTGTTACCAGAAAAGATCTGAATCTTTCTGCCGGAAAACTTGCCGCTCAGGTTGCACATGCCGCTGTGGCTTGTGCTCTAGAAACTAAGAAATATAACTCTAAATGGTTTACTAAATGGCAAAATGAAGGTGGGAAGAAGGCTGTTGTAAAGGTGGATTGCGAGAAAGATTTTTACCCCCTCAAAGATAAAGCAGAAGAGCTTGGTATTGCAACTAATCTGGTGATTGATGCAGGTCATACTGAAATACCTGCAGGAACAAAAACAGTTCTAGGAATTGGGCCTGCACCAGACAACATTATAGATAAGGTAACTGGGGATTTACCGCTACTGTAACTTTTGATATTACTTTTGTCGAAACATTATTAGAATACCTTGGGTTTTATTTTGTTGAATGAAACAGCAAATTAGATTGCTGGGGGTTGACGATTCACCTTTTACATTTAATGATAAGTATGCAACAGTAATTGGTGTTGTAATGCGTGGTGGAGAATATCTTGAATGCATTTTGAAAAATCAGGTAACCGTAGACGGATCTGATGCGACCTACGTATGCAAGGAAATGATAAAAAATACGCGACATAGAAAACAATTGAAAGCTATGATGCTTGATGGAATTTCACTTGGTGGTTTCAATATAGTTGATATCGATGAGGTATATTCTGGCACAAATCTACCAGTTATAACAATTACAAGAGATGAGCCTAATTTTGAAAAAATTAAAAAAGCACTGCAGAAGAATTTTGAGGATTGGAATGAACGATTAAATCTAATGAAAAAAGGAAAACTTCACATGGTAAAAACGTTGCATAATCCTATCTATGTTAAGTGCGTTGGTATATCTATAGAGGAAACAAAAGAAATAATAAAGCTTTCAACAATACGAGGTGCCATACCTGAACCTATACGTGTGGCACATCTGATAGCTTCTGGAGTCACACGAGGCGAGTCATATGGTAAAGCCTAAAGCAAAAGTTGACAGAAAAAAATGCCTTGCATGCGGAGGTTGCATATCAGTATGCCCACAGGATGCGCTTTCAATGTGTGGTGGCAAAGCGTACGTTACAGCCAGTAAATGCATAAGTTGCGCTATTTGTATCAAAACATGTCCTGTTGGAGCAATTGACGAGGGGAGGGACGCTGAAAATGGAATATGACGTTGTTGTAGTGGGAAGCGGCCCTGCAGGAAGTGTTACAGCCCGTTTCGCATCAGAAGCTGGTGCAAAGGTACTAGTTATTGAAAGAAGGCAGGAAATTGGTGTGCCAGTTCTATGTGGAGAAGGCATCAGCAGAAAAATTGATGAATGGAATATGCTGGAAGGTACCCGTTGGATAGCTGGTAGAATGGATGGGGCACATATCTACTCACCTGACAGAACCTGTGTTACACTTTCGGCTGAGAAAGCTGGAAATGAAACGGGTTATGTTATTTATCGTGATATCTTTGACCAAGAACTTGCTCGTCTTGCAATAAAAGCTGGTGCAAAATTTATGATGAATACTCAGGCCACTAGCTTGATTAAAGACAAAGGTAAAATTAAAGGCATAAACGCTAAACATTTTGACGAAGAGTTTGAAATAGAGGCAGATGTAGTTGTTGGCGCCGATGGAGTAGAATCAAAAGTTGGTCAATGGGCAGGCATAGACACCCTTCTGAAACCAAAAGATTTGGAAACTTGCTGTCAATACACACTTGCAAATGTTGATTGCAAGGATGCGTATTGTGATTTTTATCTTGGCAGAGAAATAGCACCAGGTGGATATGTATGGGTTTTTCCAAAAGGAAAAGATATTGCAAATGTTGGAATAGGTTTACTTGCCAGTCTTTCTGAAGCGGGTCTTGCAAAGAAACTTTTAGATAAATTCATTGAAAAAGATTCTAGATTAAAAAACGCTGAGCCGCTTCGTTTCTTGGCAGGTGCTGTACCAGTAGCAAACCCTGTAGAAACAGTAAGAGATAACCTCATCTTAATTGGTGATGCTGCTCGCCATGTTGATCCGATTACTGGAGGGGGGCTTACTCATTGTCTTGAAGGCGGAAAAATAGCTGGCGAAACTATCGGTAAAGCAGTAGAAGAGCAAAATTTCAGTAAAGAATTTCTGAGCGCCTATGAAGAAGGTTGGAAAAAAGCTTTTGGCCAGAAGATAAAGAGAAACTATCTGGTAAAAGAGATAATGCTTGATATGGATGATAAAACCTTTAACATGATTGCCCACTCACTTAAAGATATAAAATTTGATGAGATAAGTACCTACGGTCTAGTTAAAGAAGTTGCAAAGAAACACCCCACATTGATGGTTAAGCTTTTACCATTGCTTAAGTACAGAAAAAAATTTAAGGAGTTGAAAGGCGAATGAAATGGGGGCTGGCTTGTAAACCAAAGGTCAGAAAATCATCGTCTGTGGCAAAAGAGGTTCATAAATTTCTAAGTAAAAATGGAGAAGTTTTTGCAGAAGAGGGTTTTGCAAAGGAAATTGGAACGAAAGGGTATTCATTGAGCGAGATTAACAAAAAGGCCGATATAGTTGTTACAGTTGGTGGGGACGGAACTATTCTAAGGGCGCTACAGTCTGTAGAAAAACCTATTTTTGCTATAAACTCAGGAGGAATGGGATTTCTGGCAGAGGTGGAATCAAAACATGCCATTGAAGGTTTAAAAAGAATTATTGATAAAAAATACAATGTTGAAGAGAGAGCAAAGCTAAAAATAATGTTTGATGGAAAACGACTTCCTGACGCCACAAATGAAGTGACTGTGCAGACCGCAAAAATTGCAAAGATTTTGTATCTTCAACTATTTGTAGAAAATGAACTGCTTGAGACATTGGGCGCGGATGGAGTAATTGTTGCTAGTCCCACAGGATCCACAAGCTATGCATTGAGTGTTGGTGGACCGATAATGGACCCTGCAGTTAATGCAATGGTTATAGCGCCACTTGCACCGTTTAAGCTCTCTGCACGCCCGTGGGTTGTGCCTCTTAATAAAAAAATAGAAATCAAACTACTGCCAAAAAGCAAAGAAACAAAACTAGTAATTGATGGTTATCACACAGAAAATGTAACCACGGAAAGCAAAATAATTGTTGCGGGTTCCGAAAAAAAAGCAAGATTTGTTAGATTTGGCGAATCGTTTTATGAAATGGTCAGATTAAAGCTGGTGCGATAAAGATCATGAGCTTTTTTAAACGAAAGGAAAAGATTCCTCCAGTTCGCAAAACATGGAAAATCACTCGTAGATGTTTGAAGCTTATTTTAGAAGCGTCGAAATCAAACTATCCTACGGAGTTTGGTGGCCTTCTGCGTGTTGATGCTACTTCAAAAGATACTATAACTGAAATAGTACTTTTACCTGGAACGGTTTCAGGCGATTCTCATGCCATATTTCAGTTGCATATGCTCCCTATAGATTTCAGTATAATTGGAACTATACATAGTCACCCTTCTCCATATCCTCGCCCGTCGGACGCGGACTTACAACTGTTTGGAAAATTTGGCAGGGTGCACATCATAGTTGCTAGTCCTTTCGATGAACATTCATGGAAGGCATACGACTACAATGGAAACAATTTAGAAATTGAAATCGTTTAAGCGCTTTTCACTTTTAGTAATGGTTTTATCCACTGTTTTGATTACAATCTTGTTACTAAAATATAAGACCGACAAATTTAAAACCAAGACAAGCATGAAGTAATTTGAGAGGAATGAGGATGACAAAAATAAGTAAAGATGAACTACTAAAGAATGAAAAGATAGAAAAAGTACTTTCCCCGCACCCGCTTTCATTTTTAAAACTGCAATCACTTTGTATATTTTTGATAATATGGGGAATGGTTGTTTTATGGCTGGTTAATTTTTCAAGTTATAAAGGATTTTTTAGTGGCAGTACATGGTACCCGGTATTGTTATGGGGACTGGTGCTACTATTGGTCGGCGTTGTCATTTCACTTGCCACAATTCAATGGACTATTTTCTTTCTTTATCTTGGCATATTTGTCGGTGGCGTGGCTCTTATAGTATCTCAAGGATGGCTTGAGGAGGTTAAAGTTTTCATTCCGGTTTATAGCATCGTAGTATCAATTGCAGGTTTTTTAATTGTCGAACTTCACCGTAGATCATACAAGTATATTCTATCAAATCATAGGATTATTTTCAAAGGGGGCTTATTGACAAAGAGGGAGAAAACAATAAGATACGACAAAATAATAACTTTTGATAAAAAACAGGGAGTCCTTGGTCAACTTTTTGGATTTGGAACTATTACTCCAATTACTCAAGCTGATGCAGTAGCCGATAGCAAGAAAGCACCAAGCCTAGAAAAAGAAGGTGGGAAAAGATTGCGAGGGATTTTCTTTTTTAGTGGGGATAAAGAAATGAGAGCGGAGTTGAGAGGAGTTTATCCTTACAAAAAAATAAATAAATTTGTTGAGGAGCTTTCACAAGGCACCGAACTAACACAATATCACCAGGAACAAATTGGTTTTCAAAAGCAGCAAGTGGATATACAGAAACAAATGCGAGATATACTGAAGTCACAAACGAAAAAGGGAGCTAAAGGAAAGGCTTTAGTTGCCGCTGGGCCCGAAGATGAAGAGGAGGAAGAGCCTGAAGAAGAAAAACCTGTAAGAACGAAAGCGGTAGTTTCTAAAAAATCTCCTCATCCTAAATTACAAGATGACGATGAGGAAGACGAAGAAGAGGAAGAGCCTGAAGAGGCGTTTCAGCCTGAGCAAATAGACATACAAAAACAGATGAAAGAGCTTCTTAAAAAACAAATAGAAGTAAAAGACGAGGAAGAAGAACAAGACGAAGAAGAGAAAAAAGAAGAATCTAAATCATAGATATATTTATAATCTAAAATCTATTTTCCGAGAAACATGGTTCCCAAGAGAGTTTTTTTTACAAAAGGAGTAGGGAAGCATAAGCACGAACTACAATCCTTTGAGCTAGCGCTACGTGACGCAGATATCGAACAATGCAATTTAGTGTATGTCTCAAGTATCGTACCACCAAACTGTAAAATAATATCAAAAGAAAAAGGGGTACAGGATCTTCGTGCCGGTGAAATTACCTATGTAGTTATGTCACGAAACACGACTAACGAACCAAATCGACTTATCGGTGCAGCTGTTGGTGTTGCGACACCAAAAGACCGATCCAACTATGGTTATATCTCAGAACACCATTGCTTTGGTGTCATTGGTAAAAAATTGGAGGACCACGTGGAAGACCTTGCCGCCACCATGCTTGCGACTACGCTGGGTTTGGAGTTTGATACAGATACCGCATGGGACAAGCGGAAACAAGAATACAAAATGAGTGGACAAATTGTCGGAACGCAAAGTGTCGCGCAAACAGCAGAAGGAGACAAAAATGGTCTTTGGACAACAGTGATTGCTGCAGCGGTGTTTTTAGAGGAATAGAACTTGCGCAAGGAAAACAAATTTTTACAAAAAACAAGAATTTATCCGAAAACGCCAAAAATTCCGAATACTAGTGTGGCCGATCTAGTTACATATTATTCTAATTCTGGTGCGTACAACGGCGGTAGACTTGCCGAGGCATGCGCAATATATGAAAAGATGATCAAAGAAGATGCCACGATTTGTCTTACGCTGTCCGGTGCATTAACCCCAACAGGTCTTGGGGGTTTGATTAATAAACTTATAAAAAGTGGGTTGGTAGATTTCATCATTTCTACTGGTGCAAATCTATATCATGACTTGCATTTTGCCCTTGACCTGCCCGTTCATCAAGGAGATTTTAGGGCAAATGATTCGGAATTATTGAAAGAGAAAGTCGTCCGTATTTATGACATATTTTTGCCTGAAGAAACGCTATTGAAAACGGATGAATTTGTGCAAGAAGTTGGTAGAACTTTCCCATCAAAAGAGGCAGTATCTACGTCTTGCTTCCATCACTATCTTGGCGAGGCGGTTTGTAAAAAGGCAAAAAAACCTGAACTATCTGTCTTGGCTACAGCTGCCAAATGCGACGTGCCGATATATACTCCATCACCCGGGGATTCATCCATTGGCATGAATCTTGCTCTACTAAAAATGCTGAAGAACAAAGTAGTTATTGATTCTGATTTAGACATCCTTGAGACAGCAGCAATTGTACTAAATAGCAAAAAGACAGGCGCCGTTGAATTAGGCGGTGGCGCTCCTAAGAATTTCTATATGCAAACTCAACCGATGCTCAGCCAAATCATGTACATAGAAAAGGGAGGACATGACTATTTCATTCAAATTACTACAGATGCACCTCACTGGGGTGGTCTATCTGGCGCGACACCCTCAGAAGCAGTTTCATGGAAGAAGATCAACCCAAAAATGATGAAAAATGATGTTGTTGTTTATTGTGACACAACTATTGCTGCTCCACTTCTTTTCTCATATGTCTTGTCAAGAGGGCATAAGAAAAAATTAAAACGATTGTATACAAAGAAAGAAGGGTATCTGAAAAAATTGAAAGAGGGTTATAGGAAATAATTGCCTGTTTTTCTAATTGGTGCTCTCCTGGGCAGACATGAAAAGATTTATAAATAATAAAATTGTTGGCATAAGAACCAAAAAACAATGAAATAACAGGGAGAAGAATTTTATGACAGAAAAAGAAAGATCTGAAGAGAACACCATATATGTAGGAAGCAAACCACCAATGAGCTACGTGCTTGCAGTCGTAACGCAGTTCAACGGTGGGTCGGACGAAGTTGTAATAAAAGCTAGAGGCAGAGCCATAAGTAGAGCAGTAGACACAGCAGAAATTACAAGAAATAGATTCGTAACCAACGCAAAAATCAAGGATATAAAAATTGGAACAGAAAGTATCACCAACGAAGAAGGCAGAAATTCCAACGTCTCTTCGATAGAAATATCCTTGACTACCAAGGGAAAGTAAAAAATAAACTTTAATGCGACAGCTCCAGCAACATTGCATTTTGTTGTGCTAAAGTTGTTTAGTACTTCTATTTTTTATTTATTTTTATTTAGTTAAACATCTAGATATTTATATATTTTAAAGAAAGCAAAATCATTTAAATCACTTAACATATTTACCTTGCCTGTTGATAGGGAGATGGCTAATTATATAATTGTGACAGGCGGAGTTATTTCTGGTTTAGGAAAAGGAATAACGACTGCTTCTATAGGAAAAATATTGCAACTTCATGGTTATAAGGTAACAGCAATAAAAATTGATCCTTACATCAATTGCGACGCAGGAACGCTAAGGCCTACTGAGCATGGGGAAGTTTGGGTCACGGAAGATGGTGGAGAAATAGACCAGGATCTAGGCCATTATGAAAGATTTTTGGACATTGACATTCCAAAATGTCAAAATATTACGACGGGGCAGGTATACGGTGCCGTTATTGAAAAAGAACGCCAAGGCAAATATCTTGGTAAAACGGTTCAACCAATTCCACACGTTACTGACGAGATCAAACAGAGAATAAGAGCACCCGCGCAAGAAGCAAAATACGATTTTGTCATGGTTGAAATCGGCGGTACTGTTGGTGACTACGAAAATGTTCTTTTTTTAGAAGCTGTAAGACAGATGAAACTTGAAGGCGAAAAGATCGTCTACGTTCATGTTACCTATGTACCGGTACTCAAATCACTTGGAGAAGCAAAGACAAAACCAACACAGCATTCAGTAAAACTTTTGCGAGAAATAGGAATACAACCTGATTTTATTATCACCAGGACGGAAAAACCTCTTGATGATGTGAGAAAAGAAAAAATTGCAATGTTTTGTAATGTTCATGGAGACGATGTTATATCTGATTCAAATATCGATAATGTATATGGAGTTACCCTTCTTTTTGATGAGCAGGATCTTTGCAAAAAAATACTGCACAAATTAAATTTAAAAAGAAAAAGAAGTAACATGAAAACATGGGAAAAATTTATTGCAAAAGTTAAAAAACTTGATAAGTCTAAGTCAGTAAAAATAGGAATAGTTGGCAAATATTTCGACATTGGTGCCTATAAACTATCTGATTCGTACATATCTGTGATTGAAGCGATAAAGCATGCGTCTTGGAATAATAGCGTTAGGCCTCAGATAGAGTGGATTGATTCTAAACTTTTTGAAAAGCACCCAAGAAAAATTGCTGCTCTTGATAAAATGGATGGAATTATCGTTCCGGGTGGTTTTGGCTCATCTGGAATTGAAGGTAAAATTGCAACGATTAAGTACGCAAGAGAGCATAACATTCCGTACCTTGGATTATGCTTAGGAATGCAGCTGGCAGTAGTAGAATATGCAAGAAATGTTTGCGGACTAAAAGATGCTAACACAACTGAAGTGGATAAAAATACTTCTAATCCTGTGATTGATTTTATTCCAGAACAAGTGAAACTTTTAAGAGATTCACGATATGGTGCGACAATGAGATTGGGCGCATACCCTGCGGCTCTTGCAAAGGGAAGCCTTATACAGAAGCTCTATGGACAAAATACAGTTAGCGAAAGACACAGACACCGGTATGAAGTTAATCCAAAATATGTTGAGATTCTTGAGAAGAGCGGGCTTGTTTTTTCAGGAAAATCACCTGATGGAATATTAATGGAATTTATGGAATTGCCAGGCCATCCTTATTTTGTTGGAACGCAGGCTCATCCCGAGTTTAAGTCAAGACCCATGAAACCTGCTCCACTTTTCGATGGTTTAATTAAAGCTGCAAAAAAGAAATAACATATTTAAGGATGTATTAAAAGATGGGGTGGAAAAAATTTTAAAAGCCAGATTGGAGAAGATTACTATTATTCGCTATTACCATGATTGGTCTAAACTATTTTTGGATTTCATCTAATGATATTTTGGATGGACGAGAATTGTTTGGTTTGCCTTTAGGTTTTTATCCGAAAGGGAGTTTTATGATGCGGTCAGGTTATCCAACGCCATCAGTTGTTGAGTTTTCCTGGGTAAATATTATAGTTGATGTTCTTTTTTGGTATTTACTTGCCTGTCTCATTTTCTACTTTTATGACAAATTAAAAGAAAAAAAGAGAAGTTCAAACTAATTTAAGTTCCAAAATTAGAGAGTTGTCTTATTTCTTTGATTTGATGTATTGATCTATTGCACGTGCAGCTCTTTTACCTGCACCCATCGCCAAAATAACGGTTGCTGCACCAGTTGCAATATCACCGCCGGCAAACAAACCAGGTACTGATGTTCTCCCATCATCGTCGGCAACGATATTGCCATGCTTTCCAACTTGCAATCCTTTTACGGTATGCGGTATCAAAGGATTCGGGCTCTGTCCGATTGCAACAAGAGCCGTATCAATCTTCATCTTTTCTTCAGATCCTGGAATTGGAACTGGACGTCTACGACCAGATTCGTCAGGTTCGCCAAGCTGCATGTTTATGTATTCCACTTCAATAAGATGCCCATCTTTATCTCCATAGAAACTAATCGGGTTAGTAAGTAGTTTAAAAATTACTCCTTCTTCTTTTGCATGATGAATCTCTTCTATACGAGCTGGCATCTCCGCTTCAGTTCTACGGTAAAGGATATAAGATTTTTCAGCTCCTAATCGCAAAGCGGTTCTAGCACAATCCATCGCCACATTTCCTGCACCAAAAGTAACAACAATCTTTCCGATTTTAACAGGTGTATCATATTCAGGGAAGGAGTATGCTTTCATCATATTGACGCGAGTTAGAAACTCATTAGCCGAGTACACTCCATCTAAGTTTTCACCGGGAATATTCAACCAATTCGGCAGTCCAGCACCAGTCCCGACAAAGACTGCATCAAATTCTCCCATCAACTCATCTACAGTAATGGTTTTGCCTATCACCACATCATAGTTAATTTCTACACCTAATTTTTTGATGTAGTCAACTTCAGCTTCAACAATTTTTTTCGGGAGACGAAATTCGGGAATTCCGTACATAAGAACGCCGCCAGGGGCATGAAGTGCTTCAAACACTGTAACTTTGTACCCCATCTTCACAAGATCACCGGCACATGTAAGGCCTGCTGGTCCTGCTCCGACAACTGCAACCTTTTTGCCCAAAGCCTTAGGTTTTTTTGGAATTTTTACGCCTTTTTCACGTTCATAATCCGCTATAAATCGCTCTAACCGCCCAATGCCGACAGGCTCCCCGAGTTTTTTCAGCGTACATTCTCCTTCGCACTGGCCCTCATAGGGGCATACTCGACCCGAAACAGCAGGAAGATTGTTTTTTGCTTTGATAACTTCAGCAGCTTTGTCGAAATCACCTTGAGCAATACGAGCGATAAAACCGGGAATGTCAATTTCCACAGGGCATCCCTTCATGCAGGGTTTATTTTTACACTGCATGCATCGTTTTGCCTCTTCAATTGCAACCTCTTTGCTATAGCCATAAGGGACTTCTTTGAAGTTTTTAATCCGCTCTTCAGGTTTCTGTTGAGGCATTTCGTGTTTTGTTTTTCGCACGCTCATTGTACACCTTCCAGCTTACAAGCTTCTCCTTCTTCATGCATGAAACGCCTATTACGTAGCATTAAATTAGCATAATCTACCTTATGGCCGTCAAACTCAGGACCGTCAACACAGGCAAACTTTGTTTTACCGTCAACTGAAACTCTGCATCCACCGCACATGCCTGTCCCGTCAACCATAATAGGATTCAAACTAACCAATGTTTTAATGTTGTACTTTCGAGTAAGATCTGAAACAACTTTCATCATAATGATCGGGCCGATTGCCATCACCATGTCGACCTTGTGTTTATTGATTACTTGTTGTAAAACATCACTTACAAAACCTTTCTGACCTTTTGAACCGTCATCAGTCGCGATGTAAAACTCATCACTAAATTCTTGGATTTCCTTTTCCAAAAGAAGCAACTTTTCATTTTTTGCACCAAGAATGGATATTACAAAGTTTCCTTGCTCTTTTAATGACTTCACAATAGGATAAAGCGGCGCTATTCCTACTCCGCCTCCCACACAAACAACTGTTCCATATTTTTTAACTTCAGATGGAACTCCAAGTGGCCCTACGAAATTTAATAACGAACTTCCAACAGCAAGTTTACCAAGTTGTTTTGTTGTTTTACCGACTTCTAAAAAGATAATTGTAATCGTTCCCTTTTTTCTATCAAAATCAGCAATAGTTAATGGAATGCGCTCCCCTTTTTCATCAATGCGTAAAATAATAAATTGTCCGGGCTGGGCTTTTTTTGCAACAAGAGGTGCTTTTATCTTCATCAGTTTGACAGTTTCTGGCAATACCTTTTTTTCAAGTATCTGATACATTTAAACACGTCTTCCCCTGTTTTTTTGTGATAACCAGTATTTAGGCCACTTTTTAATAGTTTATGATAATAAAAAGTCAGGGAATATGCAAAATCTTAAACCCATGCGACGAATTGCGTAAATTACCTGGTGTCTAGATTGAACTGCATATTTGTATCTGACTTGCATGGAAAAACAAAGCGTTATGAAATCCTATTCAAAGTAATTCTCAAAGAAAAACCTGATGCGGTTTTTTTAGGTGGAGATCTTCTTCCAAACCAACTCTTACTTAATTCAGATATGAACAAATTTATTGATGACAAAATTTTTTCAAACATAAAAAAGGTAAGAAAGGATGCAAACAAAGACATAAAATTTTTTATAATTCTTGGTAACGATGACCCGAGGATGTACGAACATTTCTTCGAATCTGCAGACAAAAAAGGAATAATCAATTACGTTCACAATAAAACCGTCAATTATGAGAAGTTGTACGTATCAGGTTATGCATATGTGCCTCCCACGCCGTTTCAACTGAAAGATTGGGAACGATATGATGTTTCACAATATGTGGATGTAGGCGCAATTTCACCTGAAAAAGGAAAAAGAACAGTCGATGTACCTGCAGATGAGATAAAGTACACAACAATTGCAGAAGATTTAGAAAAGCTCTCTAAAAATTCACCAACCGATAAGACTATTTTTCTATTTCACTCTCCACCATATAATTCAAATCTGGACATAGCAGATTTACATGGAAAGATGGTAGATCATGCGCCCATGGATATTCATGTAGGTAGCATAGCAGTGCAGAAATTCATTGAAAAAAAACAACCATTTTTAACTCTTCATGGCCACGTTCATGAGTCGCCAAGATTAACGGGAAATTGGAAAGAAAAGTTTGGTAAAACGTTTTCATTTTCAGCAGCTCATGACGGACCTGAGCTTGCTCTCATAAGATTTGGTACAGATAATTTAGAAAGCGCAACCAGAGAACTTATTGTAATTTCTTAACACTCTTTTTTAAGTTGAATTTTTCTTACAGATTGGTACGGTGAAGTAATATGAGTTGCCCAAGAGTTCCTGTTTTTAATGTCTTCATCAGTGATAATATGAACGTCCAATAGTCCCTCGGTTTCAATACCTGTTCGCTCTTTGTTTTCTTTGGCTAATTTTTTACCCCATTCATCAAACCAGGCCATTAGTTTATCTTTTTGTTCATCTGTTCCTTTGAAGTGAACTAAAAGGTCTATGTCACTCGTTGGACCGGCTTTGCCCTCTTTGGTACTTCCAATAAGATACATGGCTTCAATTCCATAAAGTGCTGGGTCAAGAGCTTCGGCAATTTCTTCAATCTTTTGCGTACGCCAACTTAAGTGATCTGGCGGTTTTAAATAGGCGAGAGCTTCGCCTGCTTCCCCATCCATTATTACTGAAAGAGTGCCTCCAGAAACCAAATCAGATGCTTTTACGACACGTACAACATCTTTAAAGTTTTTATAGGCAGGCAAAATATCCAACAATTTATTTTCTGAATTTAGCAATAAATCTTCATGGAATATACAATTTTCCTTGTCAGGATACAGAGGCAGATATCGAATTTCGGCTTCAACAAGATCTTGAAAGAAGTGCGTCCCAAACGAAAGATCAGGAGTGTAGTCTCCCTTTTCTTTGGCAACTTCCACCAACAGAGATGTGTTGTTGATATCTCCGTATTTGACTGGCACACCAAGTTTTATGTCTCCTCTGCTCCCCCATCTACCAGGACCCATTAGAACAAACTTTCGTCTTGGAAGTTTGCTATTGAGTTCGTTAATTATCTTAGCAACCTTTTGCATCTGTTCTCTTTTTTCTAAATTTGTATATTCTTCTGGAACTACATATACGACATATTCGATGTTTTCTATCTGCCCTGTTGTAACGTATTTTTTTGTGGAAAAGAGTTTGGTGTCTTCTGGGACATTTTTTGGAACGGGTTGTCGCTCTATTCCTCGGCCTTGGCTCTGAGGTCTACACTGGAGTATGTAAAGTTTTTCTCCATCTGAAGCAAACTCCACATCAACAGGAGTTCCTATCTTTTCTTCCAGTAAACACAAAATGCGTTTCATTTTTTCAAGAAAATTACTTTTTTCAAATAGATTTGAGAACGTAACAACCATATCTGCTTTTTCTGGGTCAAACAGAACGCCAGGCGGACTGAGCCGCCCACTTTCATGGATGGAAACAATATCGCTTAATTTGGGGAATTCATCTGGATATTTTCTAAAGAGTTCGACAGCATCGACGGTTTCAATTATGCCGGTTTCCAGGTTTATGACATCCATGTATCTCGGGGAATACTTTATTCTCTCTTCAACCAGAGGATTGACTTGTAGATTAGGTCTCTTTGGTGAAATTAAAATTGGATAATCATTTCCAACTCTGTCTACTGCCCTTGTACCTAGCCCTGGAACTATACGGATCATGCCGTCTTCCCTACTTATTCTTGGAGACCAACGGAATTCGTTCCTACTGAAAGCCACACCTGCAAAAGAAGGCATGAAATAAGGCCCAACCTTAGTTCCTACTACCTCTTGAATCAAAACTCCCATCTCTTCATTAAAATCGAGTAACCCTCTTTCCCGTCTATACTCTATTGGATCCGGACTGAAAGTTGATGCGTAAACCTCTGCAATTGCATCCATAAGAGAGCTAAGTCTTTCTTCTTCCGTGCCAATATTTGGAACGAACAAACTCTTGTACTTTCCCGAGAAGGAAAAACCGAAGTTGTCCTCAAGAAGACTTGACGAACGAACGATGATGGGTCTGTCTTTAAAATCTCGGATAATTCTTCGCAACCCTTCGATTATTTCAAAAGGAAAAGAGGAATTCTTAAAAATCTGTTCGAGCAAAGGTTGTTCTTGGCGTATTTCGATCGGATCTAAATATTTAACATGGGAAACTTCATCCAAATCATTATAGTGAATAAAAGTCAATATTGTATCAGAGCTGATATACCAGCTCTTGGTAAAAGCTATATCCTTGAGAACATCGTCCTTTTTCATCTGTTCTTTTATGATTTTTTCTGCCAACAAAACTCCGGAGGCTTTACCTCCCAGTTTACCGTAACCTTGGGCAGGTCCCACAACGTGCTCCAGTAGTGAAATAAAATCATCTAATTCAAAAAAAATCTTTGCAACATTTACATATTCCAATCTTTCCGTGAAGAACCGTCTGATTAGCGCTGTCTTGATACTCATTTCATCTTCAGGAGACATTGCGGTTTCGGCATCTGCTTGACCGAAAAATCTGATAAGCTCATCGGTAATCTCTACCAAAGGTATACCTGTTTTTTGTGATGTTAACAGTAAAGGACGCGCCTTGTCTTGTTTCATCCAGTTCGCAAACAAGTTCGAGATAGCTTCCGCAGGAATACTTTCCTTTGCTATTTCGAATACCTGTTTTTGAATGTCGATGAAAGCATCAAGATCCTGTCGTGGATTTGGCATATTGATACCACGCCATTCTACTGAATTCGAATCCTTGTCTACAGGAGTAATTTTACTCAACAGAGTTATTATCTTTTCGTTTTCTATCCTGAAAAGATAATACATCATCTTTCTTGTAATTCGCAGTAGCGTTCTTGGATCTGTTTTTGTAAGAAGATTAAGGATGACTTCCCAATCCTGTTTTTTTTCGGGGGTTTCTTCTCTTGTGACTAATTCTTTTTCCGCGGCTGCCTTGCCTTTTTCAGCAGTATCTAATTTTTTGCGTTGATGCTTTAGCTCTTCTCTAATTCGCCGCTCTTCAATAAATTGTCCAATTAGATCAGAAACTGCATCGATTAATCTTCGTTCCTCTATTAGGAACGGCCCTTCGTCGGTTGGAGGTTTTCCTTCCAGATAGTAAACCTCTAGAGATCCTATTTTTTTATCATCGGCGACTATATTGCTTAAGAGTAGCCATTCCGTTTCCTTAAAATTTGCAGTCCTGAACTTCTTTCCCCCTTGTAGAGTTATTTGTGCACAGGTTAAAGTTGGATACTGCCAGGCAGGAGGCATCTCTTCTACGATTTGCTGCAATGCTTCATCCATGGATAGTTTGCTATTCTTTACGATGTTGGTAATTCTATAAAAACAGTTTAACTCTTTCACTCTTTCTTTAAGTTCATTCATCGTATTGTCGGCAGAGGCTCCGCTAATCCTTTCATCCTGTTTTTGATGTTTATGGTCGGCTTGATGATTCATTGCTATCTCCCGTGTATTTTCCATTTTTATGCCCCATAGCTTAATCTATTTATCTTTTTTTCTTATGACTGCTTTCCCTGATTTCCCATCAATTTTTATTTGTAGCGGAGGAGCTATAACGTGTCTAACATCTTGCGTTTCCTCAACGACTGGAAGGGAATCAAGCCACTTCCAATCGATATTTCCCTTACTACCCTTAGTTATCAGATATCCTACCTGAGAAGAAATCAGATCATGAAAAAAATGTGAACCTTGAGAGGGATCTATTGTTCTTTCCTTAAATGGTGTTTCCACAATCACTTTAACTCCAGCAATATCACTCCAGAAGACAGGTATCCCAAGCCACGGATCTGCTGAACCCCATCGCCCAGGCCCAATAAGAATGAATGGTTTTCCTTCCCCCATCAACTTACTATTAATTTTTCGAATTTGGCCAACTACAAGATTAGAATTGGACATGTCAAAAGATGATTTAACATACACAATGTCTCGTATATTGTCAATTATTCCGTTGCCGAGGGCGTTTTCACTATAACAAATATCTCTAGCTGGATCACATTCATCTATGACGATATCGTAAGTCTTTCCTGGTGGTAACATGCTTCTTATCTGAAGTATAACCAGTTCTGCTTTATGAGATTCGGTCTCACTAAGATTAACGGCAAACTCGATTTCCACAGGATAACCCAAAGAAATCTCACTAATGCGGAGAAGAAGCTTTAATGCCTTTGCAAGTGGAATGGCATCATAATTGGTAATTGGACAAAAATCAATAACAATAGAACCTTCATCATAAATTCCAGGATAAAGCCTGTCGTCTTTTATTAAATATGTAGAGGCGATTTTATCTAAAACACCATGATTTTTAGCGGCTTCCGTATCCAACTTAATTAATGATGTTTCTTCGTTTCTATTTGCAATTTGATATATTGATTTTAGATTTAACGCGTAAAACTTTTTCTGTGAATATTTTATGAAATCCTTTGGAGTTCCAAACATGGGAACATTTGGACGTTCTGGGCAGAAGCAATAGGTACAGCCACCATCAACGATGGCTTTTCCTAGACCAAGAGCCAGATATACAATCCCGTCTTCAGGTTTGCAGGGGCCGGATGGGTAATAATTATACGATTTTGCTACACCTGAAATGGTTGGATAAAAATAACTTTCATGTTTGGTTCCGACGACTTCTTGAATTAGTACTGCCATTTTTTCGTCACCAATATTCTTTGGGGTAGATTTGATGTAAGTCCTTGCCTTCTCAAAATAGGTTGAGGCATAGACGTATTTTATTGCGTTGCAGACTTCTTGAAACCGATAGTCTGTTTCCCATGATTCGTTCGGTAGTAGTATAGAATCATATATGCCTGCAAAAGATTGCAACAGGGAATCTTCAAGAACTCCAGATGATCTGACAACCAGTGGTTTTCTTGTTTTTTTAATAAAGGAGCGAAGATCACCAAGAACAGTTGCAGGCAAGCTAGCGCCCATGAATCTTGCAGCGATACGCTCATCTGGGATGTGATAAAGATCGGGACTTATCAAATTATTTTGATTGACAAATGTATCAAACACATCAGTTGATAAAACAATTGTTCTAGGAACAGTAATTTTTAGGTCTGGGAACATTTCGTCAGAAATATACTTTGATACAAGTTTTGCTAAAAATGTCAATCCTCTTGCCTTTCCTCCAAGAGCACCGTTACCGATGCGACTTATGTTTGTCTGCGCCTCCAGGGTGTCGCGTTGGTAACTTGTTACAGCAGCTTGGGTATGAGAGTATCGGTATTCCTCAAAGATATCTAGCAACTTTTTTCGTAAGTGCTCACCATATTTGGTCTCTTCTTCTGCCCGAAGGAATTTTTCTGCTAATTCAACTTCTCCTCTTGCCTTTAACCATTTGGAAAAAACATTTCTTTTTGCATATTTTACTAGCGTGTCTCCTTTTATTGACAATAGGGCATTTCCAAGATCTTTCATATTGCGTACTCTGGATACTTCTTTACCGCCATCATCTTCAAAAACAATTTCCTGCGGACCTAGACACTCTTTTAAAAAATATTTCAGTGAAATTATAAGGTTGGGTGCGTTTTTAGAAATGAGTTTAATGTCTTTATCCAACGATTTATCTGCATTGATCGGCTCAGAAGATTGAATCGCTATAGGCAAACTGGGTTTTTCTTTTCTCACTTTAGACGCAAGTTCTAAACCTATTTGCTTGCCTCTCTTTTTACCGCTATCCTGCTGGTTGTCTGTAACGATGCATAGAAGATTGTCTTTATATTTTTCGTAGAGGGCTTTGCCCTCATCAAAATCAAGAGTATGAAAAACATAGGGTCTTCTATTGTATCTTAAGATTCTTTGCTCGGCATTAATATCATCTTTCATTATGCTATTTGAAAAATCCCAGATTTCTTCGTAGATTACTAAAAGAAATGTAGAATAAAACTGGATAGAATTTTCTATGAGTAATATACATCTGCATTCTTCAAAAATAGATTTATCTTTCTCCAGGTTAATAGAATCTTCAATACTTTGGACTATTGCCAAAATAATCTTTCCATCGCCGTTCCAAGTGAATGTTTTGTCTATTGTTACTCCCTTATCTTTTTCTACAATATTTGATAGTTCAGCGATATTGTTTCCCAGCAGTACGATTGGAACTTTGGAAATAGACTTTGTTTTTGTTGATAGGGTACGAATATCACTGTCTTTTGGTTTATTGAAAATAATCAAAAGATCGAAATTATTTTCGCCTATGAGTTTTAAACATTCCTCTCCAGATTCTATATGGGTTATTTCCGGGGGTGTTTCGCTTTCGTCGTAGGAGTGTCTTTCTGTAAATAGACTGCTTAATCTACCCTCTTCTTCTAAAAGAAAATAATCATAGGAAGAAGAAAGTAAAAGAATTTTTTTAATTCGATATTTTCGTAGATTATCTGCCTTCTCGACAGGTTTTTCTTGATCTATCTTTGGTTTTACACCTGTTATCTCTTCAATACATGATACAATCTTTTTTTCTTTGTCATTGAACGAAATGTTCATAACTTACATTACACCCAGCCACGCAATTTGCATGCGTCGGCCACTCTGGAAATTGCAATCATATATGCAGCGTCACTTACGCGAACTTTTTTGCGCTTTGCCAGTTCCCAGACTTTGTAAAAGGCATCTGTCATTTTATTATCGAGTTTACCAAGGACTTCTTCCTTTGTCCAATAATAATTTTCGTTGCTCTGCACTTGTTCGTAGTAGCTACAGACAACACCACCTGCATTGGCAAGAAAATCTGGTATTACAGTTACACCTTTCTTTTCAAGTATATCTTCAGCCTCTGGAGTAACTGGGCCATTGGCTCCGCAGATGATTATTTTAACGCTAGGTTTAATCTCATTGACATTTTCCTGTGTAATCGCGTGCTCTAAGGCAGCTGGAATTAGTATGTCCACTTCCTGCTTTAGCCATTCTTCACCTTTATGAACTTTATATCCTAATTTTTCTGCCTGTTTTTTGTCAATAGTGCCAAATCGATCTGTAATCTTAATGAGTTCATCTGCATCAACTCCTTTATCTTTAACATAACTATAGGTGCAGTTGTCGCCCTGATCCCAGCATGAAACAGATGTGACTTTCCCACCATATTGTGTAAATAGCGCTACGGCATAGCGGGCCACATTTCCAAAACCCTGCACAGATGCTGTTGATTTGGTGATGTCCATCTTCATCTCTTTCAATACTTCTCTTAGTATGTAAACTACTCCGTAGCCTGTTGCTTCTGTACGTCCAAGTGAGCCGCCAAGTTCAACTGGCTTTCCGGTTATAAGTCCTGGATATTGACCGCCCATAATAGTTTGGTATTCATCCATAATCCAGATCATATGTTGACCACTTGTCATAACATCTGGTGCAGGTACATCTCGAACCGGCCCTATATCTCGAGCTATTTGTCTGACCCATCCTCTGCATAATTTTTCCTGTTCTCTTTCTGATAAATTGTGTGGATCACAAATTATTCCACCTTTGCCTCCACCGAGAGGAATGTCAGAAACAGCACATTTCCAGGTCATCCACATGCCAAGAGCGCGAACCGTATCAAGTGTTTCTTGCGGGTGGAATCGGATACCTCCTTTGCAAGGACCTCGAGCATCGTTGTGTTGGACTCTAAATCCTCTAAATACTTTCATGCTACCATCATCCATTCTGATTGGTATCGCAAAAATATATTCTCTCAGAGGATTTCTTAAAAGATCTCTGATTGGTTCGTCTAAATTTAGCTTATCGGCAATTCTATCGAATTGTTGCTGAGCCATTTTAAATGGATTAAAGCCTTCTTTTTGTGCCGCTTTAAACGGGTTATAACCTTCTTTTGTCATATTTAGCCTCCTTTATTTACTTGAATAATTGCATTCGCCCGATATCTAATCTCATATAAATAATTTAGTAATAGGAAGAACGAAGCATTTTAGTATAAATTCTATGAAATATAAAAAGAAAGAAGGATAATTTCCTTCTTTAGATAAGCCCCTGATCGATCATCGCATCGGCGACTTTTACAAATCCCGCTATGTTTGCTCCTTTGACATAGTTGACGAAGTTGCCGTCTTTTCCATATTTTACGCAGGAGTTATGGATTTGCGACATAATCCACTGCAATTTCTTATCCACTTCTTCCCTGCTCCAAGACATTCGCATGCTGTTCTGAGACATCTCAAGACCGCTTGTAGCAACACCACCGGCGTTTGCTGCTTTTCCAGGACCGAAAAGTATTTTGTTTTCGATGAAAATTTCAGCTCCTTCGGGAGTTGTTGGCATATTTGCTCCTTCCGCTACACAGATACAACCGTTGTCTACAAGCACTTGGGCGTCTTCTTTGCTTATTTCATTTTGTGTTGCTGAAGGAAATGCCATATCACATTTGAAATGCCATGGGGTTTTACCTGATTCATACTGGCAACCAAATTTTTCGGAATATTCCTTAATTCGACCACGCTGTACATTTTTTAATTCCATGACATAGGCTAGTTTTTTCTCATCGATTCCCTTGGGGTCATAGATAGTACCAGATGAATCAGAAAGTGTCACTACTTTTCCACCGAGCTGATTGACTTTTTCAACTGTATACTGTGCCACATTTCCTGAACCGGAAACCACGACCGTTTTTCCTTTAATAGATTCTCCCTTCGTCTTTAACATTTCCTGGGCAAAATAGGTCGCACCATATCCTGTTGCTTCGGGTCGTATGAGACTGCCACCCCAATTCAATCCTTTCCCAGTAAGAACTCCTGTAAATTCATTTCTGAGTCGCCTGTATTGTCCGAACATAAACCCGATTTCACGACCGCCGACACCAATGTCCCCTGCAGGAACATCAGTATCTGGACCTATGTATTTTTGTAGCTCTGTCATGAACGACTGACAGAATTTCATGACCTCATTGTCTGTTTTTCCTTTTGGATCAAAGTCTGACCCTCCTTTTCCTCCACCCATCGGTAGAGTAGTCAGACTGTTCTTGAATACTTGTTCAAATGCTAAGAATTTCAATATGCTTAACGTGACACTTGGATGAAAGCGAAGCCCGCCTTTGTAAGGACCGATCGCGCTGTTCATCTGGATACGGTATCCTTTGTTAATCTGGATTTCTCCTTTATCATCGAGCCATGGTACACGGAACATGACAACGCGTTCTGGCTCAACCATTCTTTCCAAAATTTTGTATTTTTTATATTTGGGGTTTTTCTGGATAAATGGCATTAAGCTTTCTACTACTTCTTGCACGGCCTGATGAAATTCTTTTTCACCGGGATTTTTTCCTTTAACTTTTTCCATGAACACTTCGACATCTTTTTCCATAATGATCCTCCCAATTTTAGTGGTCAACGTATCATCAATTCTTATTAAAACTTTATTGCTCTTAATCTTATGTGATTCCATACAATGTACAAAATTTTTGAATTTTTTATACATTTATACAATATTTATCTCCACATTTTGTTGATATGGCGCAACAATATCTTGCATCAAAACTCTCAAATCGCAGTGCCCAAAAAGAGTCGATGCATTTAAGATTTTGAAATGAAATTAAAAATTTGTTAAATATTAAATAAGGCAAATGCATTCGACATAATGTAAATTCTTTTTTATAAATTGGAGGCGCAAAGATGGATTTGGAAGTTCAGATTAAGACTAATAATGATGTTTTGGATATTGTAAAAGAAAAGAATGTAGCATTTATTCGACTTCAATTTGTTGATATTCTTGGCACCCCAAAAAATATAGTTATTCCTGCAAGTAGACTAGAAGATGCACTTGAAGACGGGATGCCTTTTGATGGATCGTCTGTAGCAGGATATGCAACTATTGAGGAATCTGATAAAATTGCAAAACCTGACCCAAACAGTTTTGTAATTATCCCTGAAGCTATAGAACAAAGAAAAACAGCGAAATTGAATTGCGACATCTATGAACCAAACGGAAAAAGATTCCCTGGTGACACAAAATACGTATTGGAGAAAATAGTAAGTAAGGTAAAAGAAGCGGGTTATCTCTACAACGCGGGACCGGAATGCGAATTCTTTTTGTTTAAAAAAGATGGCACAAACACAACATTGATACCAAATGATTATGCAGGCTATTTTGATTTGTCACACCGTGATTTAGCAGAAGGCGTTCGTGCAGATGTTTCGCTTGCGCTAGAAGAAATGGGCCTTGAAACATATACATTTCACCATGAGGTAGCAAATGGCCAGCACGAGATAAATTTCAAATATGATGATGCAGTGACAACTGCAGATAGAGTCATTACGTTAAAGTATGTAACAAAAGTAATTGCTACTAAACACAATCTGCATGCGTCGTTTATGCCTAAACCATTGTATGGTGTAAACGGCTCTGGAATGCATACGCACCACTCGCTTTTTACTACAGATGGAAAAAATGCATTTTACGATCCGAATGACAAAAATCAATTAAGCGAGGTTGCACACTATTTCATCGGTGGACTTTTAAAATATGTTAAAGAAATCTGTGCGGTACTCAATCCGACAGTAAATTCATATAAACGACTTGTTCCAGGCTATGAGGCACCAACATACATTTCATGGGCAAACCGAAATCGTAGTGCACTTATCAGAATTCCTTCGAAACGAGAAAATGGTACGCGGTGCGAATTACGAAATCCAGATTTATCAGGTAACCCGTATTTGCAGTTTGCAGTCATGCTTGCAGCAGGGTGGAGAGGAATAGAAGAAAAAATAGAACCGCCTGAGCCTGTTGAAAAAAACATATATGCTCTCAGTGAAAAAGAAAGAGAACATCATGGTATTAGTCAACTACCTGAAAGTCTAGGTCAATCGCTTTCGCTTATGGGCAAAAGTGAGCTTGTTAGAGAAGTTTTGGGTGATCATATCTATAACAACTTTTTACATGTCAAAAATAAGGAATGGAACGAATACCGTATGCAGGTTACGAAATGGGAGATTGAAAAATATTTTCCAATCATATGATTTAAGGCGCTCATTATACTAATTTGCTTCTTTGTCTTTACGTAGTTAAATAAATCTTATAAGTTGGTGTTCCATTCTACTTTGAGGTTTTTAGTATGACATTTGAAATGCAGATTGTTAGCAATACCCCCCTAGTCGGTGAAGATGATCTAGATGTTGCCGCAAAAATGTTTTTTGAACAGATAGGCTATCTGTCAAAAGGATCAGACCCGGCAATTCCTTACAAGATTTTTGCAGATTTTTTCCTAAAACACCCTACAAAAGCATGGTTTGTTGAGGATATTGCTGCGAAACTTGAAATATCTAAACCGACGGTATACAGACATCTGAACAAACTCAAAGGATTTGACATTCTGGAGGAGGTACAAATTTTTGATGAGACAGCCAAACAGAACAAAAAGGCCTATCGTTTGCGCTATGGAAACCTTCAAAAAGCCTGGAACTTTGTCGAAGCTCATCTTAAAGTAGCAATTGAGAATTACGGCAAGACTGTAGAACACTTGCAGAAACTTGTTGAAAAACAAAAGAAGGGAAACTAATGGATAAAAAATTAGAAATAGAATTAACGGAAGGATCTGAATATAAAATAACCTCTCTTGGCGGAAGGGACAATGCACTTGAAACCGAGGGCATATTCAAGGGATTCATGTCAATCGGTGTAGATGAAGTTGGAGTTCTGATGGAGCTTGGCAAAAAACATGCTAACATGGCAGGTAAAATTAGAATTATCCCTCTGCACGTAATACTTGCAATTGATGTACTCGAGGCAAAGCCAAACGTGAAAAAGAATTCCGACAAAGAAACATCTCACTACGTCGGGTAGAGAGATTTTTTTCTTTTCTCATTTAAATAATGCAATATTTAATATTTTTCAACAAATATTTATATAGGTTACTTCCTTTTAAAAGAGACACGATGCCAAAGGCAAGTAAACCCTTAGTAAAACTAGATTGTGTAAGCAAAAAATATAACGAATATGGAATAGAAGTCAAAGCACTAGATGCAGTGTCCTTGGAGATATATTCTGGAGAGTTTGTATCAATTATAGGGCCATCGGGTTGTGGCAAATCGACGTTACTTCATTGCATGGGTCTTTTAGATCGTCCATCCTCTGGAACAGTATATATCGACGGAAAGGACACTTCAAAGATTAGCGGACTGGAGATTGCATTATTCAGAGGGGATAAATTAGGTTTCGTCTTCCAGAATTATAATTTGATTCCAAGATTGACTGTTTTGGAAAATGTGATGCTGCCAGGATGGATAATGGAAAAGGATGTTCCTCAATTAGAAAAGAAGGCACTTGGTCTATTAAAAGAGGTTGAAATTGCGCATCGCGCTGATCATAAGGGAATACATCTGTCTGGTGGTGAACAGCAAAAGGTAGCTATTGCCCGAGCTTTGATCAACGATCCGGTCCTTGTATTGGCTGATGAACCAACAGGTGCCTTGGACTCAGAAAATAGTCTGGAAATTATGAAATTGCTAGTTAGAATGAATGAAAAAAGAAAGGCAACTTTTGTATTTGTTTCTCATGATATGAATATTGCACGTTACGGAAGAAGAACAATTGTTTTGAAAGATGGTAAAATTATTGGAGATACTGCAAAGAACCTCACGGGTTTTGATAGCGCTTTGAAAAAATTAGGCGGAGACGCAAATAGCAATCAAAGGAGGAAAAAACATTGAGTGTTAGCAGGCGTCTGGCTTGGGGAGAACTGAAGGAACATAAGCGAATCTATGCGGTCATAATTATTGTTATTGCACTTACCATGACATCATTCATGTTGGAAAATGCTTACTTGAATTACATGATGCAAGTAGTGAATGACACTACCAAGATCATAACATCTGATGCAATTATTACAGATGGGAGTTCCAATATAAGGGATTTATATGGTACCGAAAAGGAACTAAATGGCGCCGGAGAAATCGCTAGAAAAATAGAAAATGAGTTGCCTGGTTATAAGACTACTATAAGGGTGACAGCCCAGGGAACATATGGATTGGGTACATCTGGAGAGGCGGTTGATGCATGCACCATACAAGGAATAGACCCATCAACAGATGCGAAAATCTCCGGTATAAAAGATAAGATAGTCGAGGGGCGTTTTTTTAATAGTGGTGACCATTTTTTAAGAGGGCATACTCCTCTTTATATCAAGATTGTAGGGCCTGGCGGACTACCTGATTTCACCTATGGTTCTGGGCAGAGATTGTTTAACTATGAGGAGCCCTATCCAATAATTGTAGGGGCCACAGTTGCAAAAATTCATCCATCAATAGGGATAGGAAAGACGTTATTTCTTACTGTGAGCATGTCTGGCAGAGAGACAAGCTATGCTTCAATAAGTGTCAAAGTCATAGGTTTGTATGAAAGCGGTACACCTACACTTGATGCATTGATGTGGTTTATGGACGCGGATTCTCTAAGAGAAATAAAGAGTTATGGATATATAACTGGGAAAGACTGGACAATACCTGGCATTGGTACGTTCAGGGGATTTAACCCGATAACTATTGACAAAAACCGTGGAGATGTGGTATTGGTTAAAGCACCGGATCCTCTCACAGGACTGAATCCAGTAGGATATTCTGAATCAATAAAAAAGAATGTCGAAGATGCTGTTCCGGGTTTGAATGTTTTTAGTTGGCACGATTTCCTTGTTTACATAGCTGGATCAATGCAGGATGTGGTTACAATACTGCTGTGGGGAAGTATCGCTGTAACGTTACTTCTTTGTGGTGCAGCAATAAAGTATGTCATGGATTCCATTATAATGCGTAAAACAAGGGAAATAGGAGCGCTCAAGGCGTTTGGTGCTAGAGATAGGGTTATTTTTAAAATATTCTTATATCAAGGTCTAGTTTTGGGGATTATAGCAGGATTATTGGGAATAATATTATCAATAATAGTTATGAATTTTGTAAGCTGGTATGGATTTAATGTACAATTTATTGCCGGTACGCAGTTAAAGATTGGTTTCATTATAAACTGGCTTTCGATTTTGGTTGCAATGCTGTTGCCCATAATATTGTCTGTTTTGGCTGCTGCATTTCCAGCAAAAAAAGCAGCAAAGCTTTCTCCTATCGAAGCACTTAGAAAAGGAGAACTATCACTATAAGCAACTAATTCAATATATTTTAAAAATAAGTAAAGAATAAGTAAAGAAATTGTGGTGTAAAAGTAAAGCGATTACGCCTTGGGCATGAGACAATTACAAGCATCTGCTACATACACAGGACGCCCATAACAAGTTCCTTTTCTAGGATTAAATTTATCCACTCTGTAGTGGATACAATCGGCACATGTCTTTCCTTCTAAATTCTTCTTTGGTGCATCTACCATAGTTGGTTCCCTCCGTCTCTGCAATAATAATTACTCTTTATAAATTTTGCTCGAAAAACATCTTGCTTTCATTAGTTAATTTTTAATCTGATAAATTAGACGCTTGTCAGATACGCTGACCGTTTTTCATTTTGTCATTTTAACACGATAGCTTTTTATATAATTAATGACAAAGGTTAACAAGGCTCATAGTAGCATGTATCTGTAGAGGTGAAAGGAAAAATGACAGTCAATATAAACCTAAATAGGTCCCTTAACCTAAACTTCAATAAGTTAAAATTAAACAACTCTACATCTGATAGATTTATAGAACTTGACCTACTCAGAGGCTTTGCCATCATGATTATGGTGTCCCTTCATGCCCTCTGGGATTTAGATTATTTTGGACTTGTACCTCTTAACCAACAGATATACCAGCTTGGAAAAATTGCACCCATTATGTTCTTTTTACTGGTGGGTATGTGTCTGGCTGTAAGTTACAATAGAAAGGCCAACAAACCATCTTACGATCAAAAGAAATACAATCAACATTGCATTCTAAGAGGATTAAAAATATTCAGCCTAGGGATGATCCTAACAACTGCAACATTGTTATTCATGCCCGACAGACCCATATTGTTCGGAGTGTTACATTGCATAGGTTTCTGTATTATCCTAAGTGCCCTATTTCTAAAAATGAAACCAAAATATACGTTCTTAATAGGAGCGATGGTAATACTAGTCGGTTTTATCCTGCCAATGTTTCCTGTAGAAAATCCAACAATGCTACATCTTGCTGTAGGATTGCATCAAACGAACATATACAGTTATACAGTCGACTACTTCCCAATATTTCCCTGGTTTGGCCTATGCCTAGTTGGTATTGCATTGGGTCGCTGGCTCTACAAGGATAACAAAAGACAATTCCGTATGCCTGATCTTTCAAAATACAAACCTATTTCAGCATTTTCCTGGCTTGGGCAACATTCTCTAGCCATCTATCTATTACACCAACCAATTATCGCAGGAGTATTGTTCCTGTTTATAGTATTGTAGCTTAAGTTGCTAGAGATTGCTTTTATTTAAAAACGAACGAGTGCTTTTGTCTGACGTCATTTTTACTCCATATATCATGCACCAAATAAAAGCAGGAAAACAAGCAAAAGCTTCAGGAATAGCAACCCCTTCAAAAGGTATTAAAAAAATAGTTGAACTGATGGCCACCACGGCGAAAAGTGTTGCAAGCATGCCCATGTTTCTTTCAAACGGGTTTTGTTTTATCTTGAGTCCAATAAGGAACAGAGAGAGAGCAAGCATCACAAAAAAAATTGCGGAAGAAATAAAATGAAGAGTAAAGATATTTTCAGGGAATAATCCTATCCCAATAAGCCCTAGCGCACTTAAACTAAGAATATATGCTCCGATTTTGTTTGATAGTGTTCTTATCAATCCTAGAGAAAATACAAAAGTAAAAATTCCACCCAACATCATCCCTATGTTAAAAAATGCTGCAGCGTTACTTTTAATGCCAAGGTCGCTCAGTGCATTATGTGTCCATCTGAACCATGGTGCTTGCGTCATAGATAGCCCAATGCATACGAATACGACGATAGGAACTAGGACACCGCAGAGCCCTGCTATCTTTGTCATCGCTGTATGATCTAGTCTAAGATGTTGCATGATTATTATTTGCGTCTTTTTTATTTATATGTCTTATTTAACAACTCTTATCGTTTTGTATCATTTTATATAATTGTACAATTTTGTTTTTTTGAAAAATCATAAAACTTTATTTATTCAAAGCACATTACAATTTTGGGGGAATTTGGACCGTCTAAAAAGGATGGGTCTTCCATTACTGGACTCGATTCCTCAAATTAAGGTTAAGTATTTGGAACATGAGGGGAGCCGAATACAAAGAGAAAGGTGCCGGTAAACACAGAAATGTGCCCGATTCCCCCACCTTGTAATTTCTAAGGAAAGATTTTTGCTATAATTTTGGAAATGCTGAAATCAATGCAAAAATCACTTTGTCTTTTTTGGTAACAACTGTCAAACAAGGCTTATAATCCATAAAGTAGAACATTAGAACGACAATGAAATAAAACATTTGGAAAAATGATGATAAAATGATAGATACTCAACATGAAACGAATACGCTTAATCAAAAAAAGCTATACGATGATGCATTGTATTTGCATCTGATACATAATGGATATACACCAAAACGAGCAGAAAGGGAAGCCTTCATTAGAATTAATAGCCAAAATGAAAATTAATTAAAGCATATATTTTTATTTTAGTGAAAAAAATAAGAATTTGGAAAAAATCACATCAAACGTGCTTGCCCACGAATCTTGTAATTTATAAGCTCTTTGAATAGCTCGTCGTCTTGCAAAATGCCAATGATGTCGTTTGATGATGACATCTTAATTTCTTTTGTTCGCCCGTATCTTCCTTTAGAAATAACACGGGCAGTAATTATCCCAAGCATGTCCAGTTCAGATATCAGATCCGCAATTCTTCTCTGGGTCAAAGAATCCGTCCTGGTTTTTTTGCACAAATCCCCATAGAGATCATATACATCTCCAGTTGTAATTGACCCGGCCTTACCTGATTTTTCATTGTGCTTCTCTTGCAAAAGAATAGCCAATAAAATAAGCTTGGATTGAGTCGGCAGCGTGCGAACAACTTCTTTTATGCGATCGATTTCGATTTTACTCTGAGCCTGCCTAACGAATTTTTTTGTTACCTTTGGTACTCCACTTCGCTCCGCAAGTTCTGCCGCCATTCTAAGAAGATCTAGTGCCCTTCGTGCATCACCATGCTCTTGCGCGGCCAATGCCGAACACAGCGGAATTACATCTTCATCAACTGACCCTTCTTTTAGTGCTATATCTACACGCTGTTCCAAGATATCCTGCAATTCACCAGCATCATATGGTGGGAAAATCATGTTTTCTTCCCCGAGGCTTGATTTTACACGAGGGTCTAAAAACTCAGTGAATTTCAAATCATTTGATATACCTATGATTGAAACTTTGGATTTTTTAAGATCGTTGTTAATTCTAGATAAATTATAAAGTGCTTCGTCCCCCTTGAGTTTGTCTACCTCATCAAGAAAGACGACGGTAACTCCGCCTTTTTCATCTATCATGGTTCTCAGTTTGGAATATACCTCATCAGTCGGCCAACCAGTAAAAGGTATGCGCTCGGACCATTCTTCAATAAAATGATTTGCGATATTTTGCATGAGGCGATACTGTGTATCGACCACTTCACAGTTGATGTAGATGAAGTTGACACTTATGCCCGTCTCTTCACCTTTTTTTAATAACTCTTTACCAACAAACTTTGCGACCGCGGTTTTTCCTGTTCCTGTTTTGCCGTAAATAAATACATTTGATGGTGTTTCACGCCTTAACGCAGGCACCAAAATAGAAGCCAATTCATTGATTTCTTTTTCTCTGTGGGGAAGGATTTCTGGCATGTAAGTTGAGCGCATTGCTTCTCTGTTTACGAATAGGCCGTCTGACTTCAAAAGATGGCCAAAGATATCACTATTTACTGTATTTTTGCTCGTAAAATTTTCCTCCCGACTCATTCGTAATTGATTGTGGTATATTAAGTTTTATGTAAAATTTCAACCCTTATTCCTATCTGTTGAAATTGAGGTAGGGAGAGGCCTTCATTTCCTATGGAAGTGTTTTTGTCCTGATTTAATATCCTAATATTTTTTTAATTTTATAATTTTAAAAATAGCAATATTCAAATACTGCCAAATTCATAACCATTCAAGTATACTACGTCTTTTAAACATTATTATAAATGATATACCCCACAATATAGTTTCCACACGAAATGAAGGGGTCCCCCTTGGACCGAATTATATCACAAAAAAGAACTAAAAATACAAACCGATTTTAATAAAATATAAAAAAGAGTACAACGCAATTGTGGTACTCTAATTTCCAATTACAATAACATCTTTTACTGATTTTATTGAACTAAACGGGAACACAAGGTGGCCTTGATTGTCCAAATGATACAACCTTGGATCAACATCCTCTGAAGGCTCTATAAGAATATCCATTAGTGTTCCTGTTTTTTCGTCAACAGTGGAATTTCTCAAAATACCGAGGTATAATCCCTCTTCGCTCATAACGGATTTTCCTCTAAGTTCGTTTTCAGCTACTCTCATTTTTTCACTCCGTTCATATTTATTATAGCATACTTTTTATTTTATATGCCTACAAATATTGTATGTCTTTTTCTTTTTTATCCTTTTTGGCTACGCCGCTACCAAGATCTTCAGCTATTTTGCTATAGAATTTTATGACGTCTGGGGTAAGTGAACCACGAACACTTTTCATAGCATCGGTGAAGTTCTTCTTCTCAACTTTTTTGGCGTTCATGTTTTTTCTGACCGCAAGCATCGCTGCTTCTCTGCACAGAGCCTCAAGATCGGCACCGGAATAATTTTCACAAGCATCTGCCACTTCTTCGATATTAACATCATCTTCTAAAGGCATTTCTTTTGTGTGTATTTTGAGTATCTCCAGTCTTGCTTTTTTGTCTGGTGCGGGTGTTAAAATAAGCCTGTCAAATCTTCCAGGTCTAAGTAATCCCTGATCAATTATATCGGGCCGGTTAGTCGCGCCTATAACAATAACACCTTCCATACTTTCCAAACCATCAATACTTGTAAGCAATTGATTTACAACACTATCTGTTACGTGCGAACCGCTGTATGTGCCTCTTCTAGGTGCAATTGAATCAATTTCATCTAGGAAGACGATTGTTGGTGCAACCTGTCGCGCTTTTTTGAAGAGCTCTCTGACTGCTTTTTCACTTTCTCCAACCCACTTGCTCATGACCTCTGGTCCTTTTATTGAAATGAAGTTTGCTTTTGATTCATGTGCAACAGCTTTTGCAAGTAGCGTTTTTCCAGTTCCAGGTGGCCCATAGAGTAAAATTCCTCTAGGGGCATGAATTCCCATGCGTTTGAACATGTCAGGATGAGTCAGAGGCCATTCAACTGCCTCTCGCAGATTTTGTTTTACATCTTCCAATCCACCGACATCATTCCATGATATCTTTGGGATCTCAACAAAAAACTCTCTCAATGCTGAAGGCTCGATTCCGCGGTGAGCATTTTTAAAATCGTCCATTGTAACTTCCATTTTTTCAAGCATCTCAACAGGAATTGGTTGTTCCAAATCTATGTCTGGCAAGTATCTTCTCAACGCATTCATTGCAGCTTCTCGAGCAAGCGCCATAAGATCTGCACCAACAAAACCATAGGTGATGTCTGCCAGCTCATCAAGATTAACTTCTTTGCTCATAGGCATTCCGCGGGTATGAATCTGGAGCACTTCCTTCCTTCCGTTTCTATCCGGAACATCGATCCTTATTTCTCGATCAAATCTTCCAGGTCTTCTTAACGCTGGATCAATAGAATCTGGAATGTTTGTAGCACCAATAACAATGACTTTTCCTCGTCCCTTTAACCCATCCATCAAAGTGAGGAGCTGAGAGACAACACGACGTTCCACTTCACCATGAACTTCACTTCTTTTCGGGGCAATTGCATCGATTTCATCAATAAAGATGATTGAAGGAGCGTTTTTTTCCGCCTCCTCAAAAATTTTTCTTAGGTTTTCTTCACTTTGGCCGTAAAATTTCGACATAATTTCCGGACCATTGATCGTATAGAAACTAGCACCAGATTCGTTTGCCACTGCTTTTGCTATAAGCGTTTTTCCAGTTCCTGGTGGCCCATGCAACAAAACCCCTTTTGGTGGGTCGATACCAAGTCTGTCAAAAAGTTCCGGATGTTTCAGTGGAAGCTCTATCATCTCCCTTACTTTTAGAATTTCATCGTGAAGCCCACCAATGTCTTCGTAACTAACTCTTGGGCCTTCGACTTCAACGGTTCTTGCAGCCTCTTCTTTAACGTTTATGATTGTTTCTTCACCTATTAAAACGATGCCGTTTGGAGAAGTATTAATTACAACAAATGGGAGCGAACTACCAAACAATGCAATGCCAGGTATTACGACACTGTCTCCTTTGTAGATTGGACGTTTCAATAGACCTTTTTTTACTAGAATCTCAATGCCAGCACCAAATTGGATCTGCTGTCCTTCAGATATGAGTGGGGCCAAAGTAACATCTCTCGCCTCTTTAGTTTCAGCCCTTTTTATTTTAACACGATCTCCTAATCCTGACCCGACATTTTTCCTTGTAAGATTGTCGATTCTAATTGTTCTTTTGCCCTCATCAGTAGGATGGGCTCTCCAAACTACAGCTGCGGTGGTTTTTGTTCCCTGGATTTCTATAACATCCCCAATTGATAAATCTAAATCTATGCGTGTTTGATTGTCGATACGTGCCCTTCCATAACCTACATCTTGTTGGAAAGCTTCAGATACTTTTAATTCAATATCAGTTTGTTTCATTAAACTCCCACCGAATTACCGCTAATTTTTAGCAGAGAAGATAGAGTCTCATATAAATTTTTCTACAGAATGTAAAGAAGCCAAAAACAAACATCGTTTGGTTTTTTCCAAACCAAACACGTCTTTTGCATGCACCCAAACATTTTGCAAATGTGCCCTATACTTTGTTGATTAAGTTTGCCATTGCAATGATAGCGACATTAGTTTTATTATTTACAGGCATAACAGGTCTACTAATTTTGATAATTGCAACATTCATCGGATTAATACCAATTCATTGGGGCGTTAGAAGAAGCCATTGTATGGGCGTACTAATAATTCCTGTTATTCTTTATTTCCTCTGAACATATTTTCTTCTATTTCATCAAAACAATCATCCACATCAATATCGTAATCTTTACCAACTAAAAGTGTTGCAGTCTCTGGGCGGATGTTTTTTTCTTTTTCAACATCTTTGATTTTTTCTATAACGCTTTTTTCATCTCGTCCTGTTTTTTCAACAATCCGAGTGATTATTGTTTTTATCGCACCCAACTTCTCTTGTTTTACTTCTTTTACTTCGATGGGATTTTTTGACGGACGAAAACCTACCGGTACAACAATTTTTTCACAATCAAAACTTGGTTTCAACTTCCCCTCTTTTTTTATTAGCAATTTTTGCTGTAATGCCATATTTACAAAGGTTTTGGCTTGATTTGGAGTGAACCATTGCAAATCCATCGACAGTGGAAGATAAAGATCAGACGGAGTCAACTCTTCTTTCCCACTACGTTTGAACAAAAAAGCAATAATGGTCTCAAGATCAGACGTCATCTTTGTTCACCAATTTAAATTTCTCAAAATCTAATAGTACACCCGCTGTACCAATGCTCTTCCAATATGAAATGTTTTTTTCATCTGCTTCAGTAACATATACTTTGTATTGACTGCAAATCGTTTTAAGCAGTTCTGTTTGGTTCTTATCATCGAATACGACCAATCCATCGATGCCTTGAGGGGGAGTAAATAATATGTCTTGATCTTTTTCAAGGTCAATGTTAGTATAAACCATACTGTCTGTTACTTCTTTTATATTTGGAATTTCTTTCATTGGAAAGATATCTTTCATAATAGTTATACGACTTGCACCCGCCATAATAATGTCGACCACATCTCCAAACTTTCGAGGGCCAGCATCAACCCATAAATCATTTTTATCTGACAGTTTCTGGTATATTTCGAGATTAGGCGCATCTTTTTCTGTTCCATCAAAATCTTTGATATAAATCATGTTGCCATCAGAAAGCTCAGGCAAGTCAGTTATTGCTAGCGCAGTGCCTTCTATTGCTCCTAATAATTTTCTGTATCTTATGTAGATCAAAGGAAAGATATCCATGAAACCGCCAACCAGTCATAGGAATAAAAATATTTTCTAATAAAGAAAAAATAGTGAAAAATAGGACTTAATTGGTGCCGTCCTATTTATCTTCCAAGTCTTTTTTCTGCCTCAGCAATCCTTAGTTTCGTTTTTACAACCGTGTCCGGGTTAAGAGAGATGCTGTCGATGCCACACTCTACTAAAAATTCTGCAAATTCCGGGAAATCAGATGGGGCTTGCCCGCAGATTCCAACCTTTCTGCGCGGTTGATGGCTGTGGGCAGTTTTAATCACTTGAGCAACAAGCCTTTTTACTGCATCGTTTCGCTCATCAAAGATATGAGCGACCAAATCAGAGTCTCGGTCAAGACCAAGGGTCAACTGCGTAAGATCATTAGACCCAATGGAAAAACCGTCGAAGATTTCACAGAATTGATCAGCAACAATGACATTGGATGGTATCTCACACATCACGTAGACCTCAAGCCCGTTTTCTCCTTGTTTCAATCCAAACTCGTTCATCGTTTGAATGACCTTTCGACCTTCATCAGGTGTTCGGCAGAATGGTATCATTGGCTTTATGTTTGTAAGACCCATCTCGTCTCTGGCTTTTTTCATTGCCCTGCATTCTAATCCATATGCTGCTTTGTACTTTGGATCGTAGTAACGAGATGCGCCCCTCCATCCAATCATTGGATTGCTTTCCTCTGGTTCATATAGATATCCGCCTACAAGGTTTGCATACTCATTTGTTTTAAAATCAGACATACGAACGATGACGTCGTTTGGATAAAATCCGGCAGCAATCTTTGCAATTCCTCTTGCTAAATTATCAACGAAAAACTCAACTTTATCTTCGTAGTTGGCACTTTTCTCATCAATCTTTTTGATAACCTTTGCTATTTTCGGGTCAGATTTTGCTTTCTTTTTAAGCTGTTCGTAATTAATCAATGCAAGCGGATGAATGCCAATGTAAGAATTTATGATGAACTCTTCTCTAGCAAGGCCTATGCCATCATTTGGTGTCTGTCCTTCTTTAAATGCTTTTTCAGGAACTCCAACATTCATCATTATTTTTGTTTTCGTTTGAGGCAGGCTATCCAGTCTTAGTTCGTCTAACCTGAACTTCAATAAACCGTCGTATATCCTACCAACACCCTCGCTGCAGTCAACGGTAACCTTTGAACCATGCTTTATTTTGGAAGTACCATTGCCAGTTCCAATGACACAAGGGATACCAAGCTCTCTTGAGATAATCGCAGCATGGCAGGTACGTCCTCCGCGGTTCGTGACGATGGCGCCAGCTATTTTCATTATAGGTTCCCAGTCGGGGTCTGTCATATCTGTAACTAAAACTTGTCCTTTCAGGAATTTATGTATGTCTTTTGCATTTGCAATAACGTTGACTTCTCCCTGTCCTATCTTGGTTCCAACGCCTTCCCCTTCAACAAGGAGGGTGCCCTTTTCTTCAAGAATGTAAGTTTTCAAAACTGCAACATCGTCCTGCGAATGTACTGTCTCGGGTCTAGCTTGAACAATAAAAAGTTCACCGGTTTTTCCATCTTTTGCCCACTCAATATCCATGGGTTTTTTGTAGTGATCTTCGATTATACAAGCCCATGAGGCCAACTTTAAAATCTCATCGTCATTGATAACAAAATTTTGCTGGTCTTTCTTGCTAACTGGCTTTTGTACAGTTCCTTTCGCTCCATATACAAGTCTTTTTTCTTTTGATCCAATCTTTTTCTCAACAATAGATCTGAATCCTTTTTTTAACGTTGGTTTAAACACGTAAAATTGATCAGGATTTACAGCACCTTGCACAACGTTTTCTCCAAGTCCATAGGCACCAGTGATATAGACTGCATCCTCAAAACCACTCTCAGTATCAATGGAGAACATAACACCAGAACAAGCTAGATCCGAACGTACCATCTTCTGCACACCGACAGAAAGATAGACGCTGAAATGATCAAATCCCTTGTCAACACGATAGGATATTGCCCTGTTTGTAAACAAAGATGCAAAACAATCTCTAACTTTTTCCAGTAGATCCATTTCCCCTCTAACATTAAGGTATGTCTCCTGTTGGCCTGCAAAACTAGCGTCAGGCAAATCTTCGGCTGTCGCACTACTTCTTACTGCAACATCAACATTTTTTCCATAGCGTTTTTCCATCTCTTTGTAATTTTTTCGGATTTCTTCTTCCAGTTCAGGCGGAATGGGAGTTTTTTTGATTATATTTCGTATTTTCTCTCCACGCTCTGCAATATTTCTAACGTCATGAGTGTTGAGATCTGCAAGAATCTCTCGTATTTTTTTGTCAATGCCTGCTTTTTCGATCATGTACTTGTACGCATAGGCAGTAATGGCAAAACCAGATGGGACTACTACTCCCTTTTTACTGAGATTCTGAATCATTTCTCCAAGAGATGCGTTTTTTCCACCAACGAGTGGGACATCTCCTATTTTTAGTTCTTCAAACCATTTTATAAATGCTTCTTCCATGCTACATTCCTTCTGTTTAACAATATTAGTTTCCATCAGGTGCAGACATCTACAGTCGATATTAAAAACTTGCGATAGATAAAAACATTATATTTTTTCAAACAAAATACGTACCTTGTTTACTACATCTTTAGGATTTTCCCCTAAAATACGTATCATCGGCTCTTTGCCTTTCTCGCCAGTATCGTAAATAATATCTGGTATACTGCCTAGTTTTTGTATTGCTTTTGTCGTTCCCCACTCCATCGTCGATTTGACTTCGCGGGGTTCTTGTATTCTGTCAAATGTTCCTATTTTAAATTCTATTTTTTTGCATTTTTCTATGTTTTCATCTGAATATTTTAGATTCATAGCACATCTTGTTTTGCGATCAAATTTCATTGCCGCTAAAATTATTGAGGCCACATGTTTTGATACACCAAATTCTATGCTGCCGTATCTCACTGGTTTATCTTTTGTTTTAACAATTCTTCCATTTATTGCACAAATATCCTCGAGTTTTTTAGCGTCTTGTAAAGCATAACCAACATTCATGCCAACTTCTGGGATGAAGTCTCTCGGTAAGAATGTAAGCAACTCATCAACCGCTTTTTTTAATTCAAGCCATATGGCAAAATGTTCATTTGTAGTAAAATAAGAAGGCATTTCTGTTAAAGCATTCCAAGAAAAATTGAGGACATCCGCGCCCTTGCCCGGTTTGTATCCTTCATCTATCATATTCCAAAGTACATGTTTTGCTTTTCTAACTGCTTCAACTGGTTTTTCTTCCAGAGCAAGGAAACCAGTTATTAAAGCAGATAATGTGCATCCAGAGCCATGTGCCAGTCGGTCAGGAATCATAGGTAGAGAAAAAACATTAAAATCTTTTCCATCAAACAGTACATCTTCTGCATTTTTACCTTTTAAATGTCCTCCTTTGATGAGAACATAGTTGGGTCCCAGCTCCTGAATTTCTTTGCAGGCTTTTTTTACATCGTTTATATCGTCTATTTTTCCTCCAGTTAAGGCATTTGCTTCTCGTATGTTTGGAGTCACCATGTATGCTATTGGTATCAGTTTGTTTTTGAGTGCTTTAACAAGATTATTCTTAGAAAGGGCGTCCCAACTTGTGGCAATCATTACAGGATCCACAACAGTTTTCATGCGATATTGTTTAATTTTCTCTGCAACCATGTTGACGATTTCTTCATCGTAGAGCATTCCTGTTTTCGCTGCATCAGGTCGCATGTCTTCCAGTATAGCATCTATTTGATCTTCTATTACTTCAACAGGTAATTTATGTATCTTTTTTACTCGTTGCGTGTTTTGAGATGTTATACAGGTTATAGCCGTCACTCCATGTAATCCTACGACAGTAAATGCTTTTAAGTCGGCTTGGATGCCGGCGCCGTCAGAAGGGTCTGATCCAGCTATGGACAAAGCAATCTTTTTCCTCATATCGGATGCTTTATAATGTAGTTAGATTTATATGCTTTCCTCGATTTTCCCTGAATGAAGTTAGACATTGACTTTTACAACTTGTTAGGGGGAAATAATCTAAATGGAAATTATAGAAACACAGCCAGGAAAAACAATACTTCTTATTGGCAATGAGGCTATCACGCGAGGAGCCCTGGAGGCAGGCGTTGATGTTGCAACGACCTATCCAGGAACGCCATCATCAGAGATAGCAGATACCTTTTCACACATTGCAAAATATCTTAGAAACAAGGGAGAAAAGCCCCAATTTTATTTCGAATACTCAACAAATGAAAAGGTTGCATTAGAAGTTGCTGCCGCTGCATCCTTTTGTGGCTTACGTGCACTTACCTGTATGAAACACGTTGGCTTGAATGTGGCAAGCGATGCCTTTATGACATATATGTATGTGGGTTGCAAGGGCGGGCATGTCATAGTATCTGCCGACGATCCCTACTGTCACTCTTCCCAAAACGAGCAGGATAACCGGTATTATGCGTTGTTCGGCGGCGCACCGATGCTTGAACCCACTACCCCACAAGAAGCAAAAGAAATGACAAAGATTGGATTCGAAATATCTGAAGAACTAAAACTTCCAGTTCTACTTCGAACAACTACCCGGTTAAATCATGCAAGAGGGCCTGTTGCTTTAGATAAAATGCAGAAACCGCGTGGAAAAGGACATTTTGAGAAAGACAAAATGCTTGTGACAGTTCCAACTATTGCAAGAGCATGCCATCCAATATTATTGAAGAAACTTGAGAATGCAGAGAAGATATCAGAAAAATCACCTTTCAATGAAGTCATAAAAATTGGAAAATTAAGTAACATGGGAATTGTCACTTCTGGCGTTTCGTTTAATTATGTTAGAGAAGCTGTGGACGACCTAAAGCTTGATGTTAAAATACTGAAACTAGGAATGACGCATCCTCTTCCAAGAAAGATGTGTAAAGATTTTATCAGATCTTGCAAAGAAATAGTAATGGTTGAAGAGCTAGAGCCTATTCTGGAGAACCAGTTCAAAGAAATGGCCTACGACATAGGATCAAATATCAAAATATATGGGAAATCAACAGGTCACTTTTCAAGGTTGTACGAATACAATCCTGATATTGTTACAGAGGCATTATCTAAGATTTTCAAAGTAAAAAATCCATTTCCAAAACCTGTGCAATCAAAGATTAAACTGCCAAGCCGCCCGCCCTCACTCTGCCCCGGTTGTCCGCATCGCGCTACATATTATGCCGCTAAAAAAGCATCGCCTAAAGGAACTATATATCCAACCGACATAGGTTGCTATACGTTGGGAAAAGAACCACCTTTGGAAATGGCAGATCTTTTGTTATGTATGGGTTCTAACGCAGGCATGGCTTGCGGTCTTGCTGTTGCCACAGATCAAAAAATCATTTCATTCATGGGTGACTCAACATTTTTCCATGCTGCAATTCCAGCTATTATTGACGCGGTGCACCATAATCATGATGTTGTCATCACCGTTCTAGATAACAGAACAACAGCCATGACCGGTCATCAGCCTCATCCTGGTACAGAATACGATGGCATGGGACGACCAGCGAAAGCAATCAAAGTAGAGGATGTTGTTAAGGGATGCGGTGTTGAACATGTGGAAGTTGTCAATCCAAATAACATAAAAGAAACAATTGAGGCTTTTAAACGGGCAATTGAGTTCAAAGGCCCATCAGTGGTCGTCAGCAAATCTCCATGTATTCTTTTGGAGAACAGAGCAAAAAGCAAAGCAGAAGAAAAACTGGTCTATTGGATAGATCCTGGAAAATGTAAAAAGTGTAAAACATGTATTGGACGGTTTGGTTGCCCTGCATTTTATTCTGAAGAAGATGGAAGCATCCATATCGATGAGCAACAGTGCAATAGCTGCGGTGTCTGCGTACAAGTATGTCCCTTCAATGTTATTGCTTCAAAGGAGGCAAAAAAATGACGGGCAAAACCAATATTGTTTTAACCGGTGTTGGCGGACAAGGTGTGATTACTGCAGCAAACATCCTTGGAAAAGCAGCTGTTAACGCAAAAGTAAACGTTCAAGTTTCCGAGGTCCATGGAATGGCCCAGCGAGGCGGATCAGTTATATGTACCGTTAGAATGGGTAATGTCTATAGTCCACTCGTTGCAACTGGTACAGCAGACGCAATAGTAGGTGCTGAGCCAATAGAAGCACTAAGGTATATTCAATATGCAAACAAGAAAACAAAGATTATTGCTAGCACCAATCCAGTAATACCGTTCACGGTTTCAGTTGGCCTGGAAACGTATCCAACTCTCAAAGCAGTCTTCGAAGAAATAAATGCGCATGCCGAACTGTATACCATTGATGCGTTAAAAATAGCAAAAGACGCTGGTGCCACAATAACCAAAACTATTGTACTTCTTGGTGCCCTAGCTGCAACGGGCATACTACCGTTTAAATCGGATGTTCTTTTGCAGACAATACTAGACAGCGTTCCAGCAAAATACAAAGAGATAAACAAGAAAGCATTTGAAGGCGGAATGAAGGCTCTTAAGAAAACCTAACGTTACTGATTTTTGTGAAAATGAATAATAAAAACTATATCTCTTTTTTGCTCGTTCTTATCGGTCTGATATGGGCAGGGTCTTTCATAGCGGTAAAAATAACTGTTAACGAAATATCGCCAATCGATCTAGGTTTTCTAAGATTTCTTGTTGCAACTCCAATCATGATAGTATTTCTGCTTTTAAGAAAAAAAGATGTACGCATACCCAAAAAAGAACTTCCATCGCTGATTATCCTTGGACTAACCGGAGTAACATTCCTATATATCTTTCAATTTATCGGAATAGAATACACCACAGCATCAACATCATCGGTTTTAATCAGCGCCAACGTTATTTTCATTGTAATTCTTTCGACACTGTTTTTAAAAGAAGCTTTTTCTTTCAAAAAAACCCTGGGGGTTATTTTGTCTTTCTTGGGTGTAATAGTAGTTATATTTGCGCAGTCATCAAATGAAAAAATTATCTTCAACAATCAATTCATCGTCGGTTGTTTACTCGTTCTTCTCTCCGCGTTCTGCTGGGCAATTTATTCAGTTGTGGGAAAAAAACTTCTAGACAAATACGATGCATTTGCAGTTACAACATATGCATTTGTTTTAGGAACCATTTTCTTTTTGCCTGTTGTTTTTCCGCACATTCTAAATGTTGTACAAAACATTTCATTTAATGGATGGATGGCGATTCTTTATCTTGCTTTGTTATGTTCTGTTTTTGGATACGTTGCATGGTATTACGCTCTGTCAAAAGCTGAAGCTGGCAAAACTGCAGTATTTCTAAGTCTAATACCGCTTTTTACGATCACCTTAGCTTTTTTTATAGATGAAATTCCTACGATTTTATTCTTGGTAGGCGCTGCGCTTATAATTTGGGGAATATATTGGGCACAAAAGAACTAGGTATTTATTAGTTTTAAATTGGCTCTCTAAATAACATTAGATGATCTTATTTGACACTGTAAACACCGACAAGTATTTAGTCGTTATATCTATACCTCGAGAGGGGTAGGTAACTTTGTTTGATGTAGAAAACGCAAGAAACGACTTTCCAGTTCTTAAGACGGGTGTCGTCTATTTGGATAATGCATCTAGTACACTTACACCAGAGCCTGTGCTGGAAAAAATGCTTGAATTTTATCGTGAATACAGGGCCAATGTAGGACGTGGGGCTTACGAATTCTCTCGCAAATCAACATTTGAATATAATCAAGCCCGTCAGAGAATTGCTAAATTCATTAATGCTCGATCTGATGAAGAAATTATTTTTACAAGAAACACAACTGAGGGAATTAACATTGTTGCAAACGGTTTGAACTGGCAAAAAAATGACAAAGTAGTAACTACACTTATGGAGCATCATTCAAACTTTATTGTGTGGCTGCGCGTAAAGAAGCGGCACGGTGTAAAAGTAGATGTAGTCAGACCGAAAGAATCACTTGAAAATGGGATTCTAAATCCGGCAGATTTCGAAAAAGTAATCGATGACAATACAAAGGTTGTAGCCCTTGCCCATATTTCAAACGTTTTTGGAGATATTGAACCTATCGAAGAAATTACTAAAATTGCGCACGAGCACGGAGCATACACGGTTATAGATGGGGCTCAGTCAGTACCGCACATAAAGGTCGACGTTCAAAAGAGCGGAGTTGACTTCATGGCATTTAGCGGACATAAAATGTGTGCGCCTACTGGTTGCGGGGTACTATATATGCGAAAAGAACTATTTGATCAGGTTGAACCTTCATATATTGGTGGAGGTACAATAGCTGATGTAGATGTTGGCAGCTACACTTTGGATAAAGCACCGGCAAAATTTGAGGCAGGTACACCAGCGATTGCAGAAGCTCTTGGTATGGGTGTTGCAGTAGAATACTTGGATAAGATTGGAATCAAGAAGATTGAAGATTATGAAAGAAAGTTAACCACGCAACTCTTTAAAGGTTTCAAGCAAATTCCTGGAGTAACAACTTATGGATCCGACAATAAAAACAAAATTGCCCTTTTATGTTTTAATATAGATGGACTTCAACCTCGCGACGTATCTATTGAACTTGATGAGAGAGCTAAGATTATGGTGCGTGCAGGACATCACTGTGCATTGCCTTTGGTAAAGTGTCTCGCAGGAAAAACAGGTACTGTTCGAGCCTCTGCTTATTTCTACAATACAAAAGAAGAAATAGAACTGCTTGTACAAACAGTAGAAGAAATCGCTAAACGTTCGTCAAGTAAGAAATAATGGAAATGGTAACTCATTCTAAATGATCGATTTTTATAACTAAATTTAGATGATATTGAACAATTGTTACCCATATTTTAAATTAGAAATAAAAATGAGTTAGATTAACATCGTTATCTGAGGGTTTATAAGGCAGTAGTTGTTTTTGAATTGAAGTTTGGGGATAAAAAAATGAAAAAACAACTTACAATAATATGTATAGTAGGAATGCTCCTTGTCGTTGGACTTAGCGGATGTTTAGAAAATAATAAAGAAAATAATGGAAATATTATTAATCCTTTGTCAGGACAAGTAACTGTTACGACAAACAAAAGTGAATACAACCAAAATGAAACTATTAACATTACTCTTTATAATGGTTTAAATGTTAGTATATTCTCCCGTACTGCAGGTATTCCAAATACTTTATTTATTGATTCAATAGAGGAAAAAACCATTGATGGATGGCAATCATTTTTAACATATCTTCCAGTTTCATTTGCATTATTTTTTGGAGAAATAAAATCTGGTGAATCTGTTTCATTTGATTGGAAGCCTTCAATTTGGATAGGTGGATGGAACTTGTCCCAATTAGAACCTGGGATTTATAGAATCCCGATTAGTTACAATTTATCAGAAAATAATACATCGCAAACAGTCTATTCTAATGAATTTACTATAAAAGAGGAAGATACACCATACGAAACATTTACGGTTTATAGAGAATCCCAGAAACTATACAACTTCACTGTTTATAACGTATCAATTCCTTTAGACGAATCTGAGGCAATAACAACGATTTTTGGAGAAGATTGGAGTGGACCCCAAGAAGGTTATTTTTTTAATATAACAAAGACAGATAATGGCTGGGATATACTTTATGGACCCGTTGTTGCCGAGACCGGCTATGTTATAGATGAACAAAATAGAACTATCACCATACATCCTGGATTATAAATCAAAGAAGTAAATTGCAGTTTGAGGGAGAAAATATTTTATTATCGATGTCAACCCCCTCCGTTATCCTTATAATACACAACTTCTATCTGACCTAAAAAAGCTGAAACCTATGTTTTGTGTAGAATGCGGTAAAGAAGGTCCCATATTCAGGGATGGAGTATGCATTAGCTGTTACCTTAAAACACATAGTTTCACCAAAGGACCAAAAATCATGGATATTCCCGCATGTACTAATTGCGGCTCCTATAAATATAAAAACACATGGACAACCGACCTGTTTGATGATTTTCTTAGACTGATGATTAGAAAAAACTTTCAAATAAGCAAGGAACTGGAAAAAGTAGATATCACCACAGAATGCAAAGGGAAAAAAGAAAACCTAGAATGCAAAGTCATTATCTCTGGTTTTTTAGATGAAAACGAAATCGTTGAGGAGCACAATATCGTAGTTCGTGTAAGAAACAATGTCTGCGACGTCTGTTCCAAACAATTTGGGGGTTACTACGAAGCCACTATTCAGATTCGACCTGGCAAGAAAAAACTAACAAAAGACGAACTTGATGAAATACGATCAAATGTTGAAAGTCTTGTTGAAAGCATGCGATCCAAAGGCAATCGTGGTCTTTTCATAACTGATTTTGGAGAGGAACATGGCGGACTTGATTTTTTTCTAAGTGATAAAAGTGCTGCCTGCAATATCGCGAAGCAGATTCAGGAACAGTATGGTGGAGAAATCAAACAATCATCAAAAAATGTAGGCATGGAAGACAGCAAGCAAGTATATCGAATGACCTATCTTGTACGATTACCATCTCTCCAAAAAGGTGACATCATATCATTTGAAAACAATCTTTTCATCATCTTGTCCATTCGTGGAAATAAAATCCGTCTAATCAATCTTTCAAATTGGGATGAACTTGTCGTAGATGGTAAAGTTCTTCAAAATACAGACTCCCTTGGAGGAAAAGAACTCATCAAAGAAATGATTTTTATCAGCCAATCTGAAGGTGAAGTGCAACTCATGGACCCAGAAACATACAAAACAATAGATATTCAAAAACCTAAACCTCTCACCTATAAAACAGAAAAAATAAATGTAATAAAAGTCGAAGATCAAATATTCTTACTGCCTGAAAAAAAAGCTCAGCATTAGCATTTTTTCTTTACTTTTTGATAACACTTTTTGTCTAGAACTAGAACGAATTCATCAAGATACTTGCCCTTGTATTCAAACCATTGTGGGAGTCGGGCAATAATATTAAAGTCCAATGATTCATAGAGTTTGCAGGCATTTTTATTTGATGAGACGACATGTAAGTAAATGTTTTTTGGATGCCATTTCCTTTCCGAAAGAGTAATGAGTTCCTTTAGAAGTATGTGACCAATTCCCTTTCCTCTCCAGTTTTTGGCAATTGCAATTCCAAGGTTTAAGTTACCTCGATTACGGCCAAAACCTGGTTTTGCAAAACAATCTCCAATAAGACGATCGTTCACGAGTGCTTTCAGGTAGATTTGTTCTCCTTTTTTCTGCGCCTGAATCTGGGCTTGTAGCCATTGTTTTTCTTCTTTGAGTGTCACTGGTTTGTCAACAAGAAGATACGTTCCTTCTCTGGTCAGTGTGTTTATAAAACGCTGGAATTCTTTGACATTTTCCTTACCGTTCACCGGTTCGATATGCACCGTTGTTCCATCTTTTAATACTACATTCTTTTTCAAAAAACACCCTTTCCATCTGAGTATTTATAGAAACGCATCGCTTCTTGTTCTTTCAGAAATCTCCCCGGCAATATTAGTTGTCATGAGCTTTTCAATCTCGTCTCTGTTTTTTTCATGAGCAAGTACCCACATTAGTTTAACATATGCAGTTTCAGGAAGCATATCTTCTCCAGAAATAACCCCTGCTTTAATCAAATCCCTTCCAGCAGAATAAACACGCATGTTTATTCGCCCGAAGATACATTGTGAAGTCATTACAATTGCTGTTCCATCCTTAATCAATTGCTTCATTCTTGGAAAGACCTTTTCAGGTGCATGCCCCAGTCCAGTTCCAACAAAAACAATACCTTTTTTGTCCGGTATATCTTCTGGTTTCAGTCCAGGATATGAATATACAATCCCAACATCTTCTTCCATCTTATCGTCAACGGTAACTTTCCCTGAAGAGCTCTTTCTATATTTTCCCTCAATCTTTATTTCTCCATTCTCAATTTTTCCCAATGGCATCTCATTGACTGTTTTGAAAGCGTCACGTCGAGAGGTGTGAAACTTACGTACTTTAGTTCCCCCGTGTATGGTAGTATAAGTATCAGATGTTTCTCCGTGCATTACAACAACAACTTCTCCAATGTCAGATTTAGCTGCGACTGCTACAGCTGCAATCAAATTTTGTGCGGCATCAGAAGAAGGACGGTCACTAGATCTTTGAGCACCGACCAAAACTACAGGCCCTGTGAGGTCTTTCAACATAAATGACAGTGCAGCAGCAGTATATCCAAGCGTATCAGTCCCGTGAGGTATAACTACGCCGTGTGAACCACCATTAAGCTCCTTTGCAACTTCTTTTGCTAAAATCTTCCAATGGTTTACTTCCAGATTTTCGCTAAACATCTGAAAGGCAACATGAGCTTTTACATTACATATGTCAAAAATTTCAGGAACAGAAAATGCAAGTTCTTGGGCATTTGTAGCAGGATGGACAGCACCAGTTCTGTAGTCCACATAGCATGCTATGGTTCCCCCAGTTCCAATGATGGAAACGGTAGGTTTTTTGGAGTCATGAGGAATTGTTTTCGCTTCTTTTGTGGTTTCTTTATGTTTTTTTATCAATTTAATCTCCGTATTTTGGTCTACTGCAATTCCTATATTGTACCCATTTTTGAGTTTAATGGTAATAACATCATCGTCGCTGAATTCATGATGAGGCATCAGAATGCCCTCATTTACATCTTTATTTTTTTCGATCCGTATGATATCGCCTACTTGGGCGCCGATAATTTTTAATTTATCCTCAATAAACTTTTTCCGATACATGGGAAGTCCTACAGTGATATGTAATGTGTTTTTAAAGAGTTATCTTAGATAGCCATCATAACTGTTTTTATTTGATATCTACATATCTATCTTAAATGCGCATAGCAATTAAATTTGCCTATGATGGGAAAAAATTTCAAGGATATGCACGACAACCTAAGATGAAAACTGTCGAAGGAGAAATAATTAATCTTCTGATACAACACAATTTAATAAAAGACTCAAAAGAATCAAAATTTAGATCAGCAAGCAGGACGGATAGAAACGTGTCCGCTCTTGGTAATGTAGTAGCATTTAATACACAATCACAAAAAAAACACGTTTTCCAAGAACTCAAAAAAAGTTCAAATGATATTTTATTTTATGGCATCAAAGAGGTTGAACCGGAGTTTTATCCCAGATATGCAAAACTAAGAATATATAGATATTATCTTAAAAATGACAATTTAAACTCTAAGAAACTACTTTCTACTACCGCATTGTTTATAGGAGAACATAACTTTCATAATTTTGCACGAGTAGAGACAGACAAAAATCCAATTAGAACCATTGATAACATTCTTGTTACTGAACAGAATGATTTTTTCATCATCGATTTCTATGCGCAAACCTTCCTTTGGCATCAAATTAGAAGGATAGTTTCTGCTCTTGAAAAAGCAATTAGCGGTAAACTTGAAAAAGAACAAATTATAGATGCACTGGCAAATCCTGACAAAAAAGTTGATTTTGGTTTGGCTCCTGCTGAACCACTAATTTTGAGAGATATTATTTACGATTTTGAATTCGAATATGATAAAAAGTTGCTGGGCAGGTTAAGTCTTCTAGAGAAAAATGTTGTTTCATCGTTATTAAATAAATAAGAACAAAACAATGTGTAAATTTACAAACCTAAATATTTATTATCATCAAACTGTTTTTGTTCCTCCGTGCAGGGGTAGCCAAGCCTGGTCTACGGCGACAGACTCAAGATCTGTTCCTGCAGAGGTTCGGGAGTTCGAATCTCCTCCCCTGCATAATTCTATATAATGAGAAACGAAGGTACAAATATTTATATAGAATTAAAGGATGGGTTAATCAAACCTACAGATGAAATGGGATTCACTCCTCAAGTTGGTGTGTTTCTTTTTTTTCATTGGTAGGAAGAACAGAGGGAAGGAAAAATCATGAATGCTGTAAAAGAAGGAGACAAGGTAGGTTTATTGTTTGAAGCTAAATTGGAAAATGGCACGCTCTGTTTTAAGAATGAAAAAGAAAATCCTTTAGAATTGGTTGTCGGTGAGGGTAAATTCTCTACAACTCTGGAGAGAGAATTAAAGGACATGACGGAAGGAGAAACAAAAACAGTGACCCTAGAGCCAGATGAGGCATTTGGTCAGCATATAGATGATCTGGTAGTCGAGGTACCCAAGGAAGCTTTTCGTCCTGACGTCAACCTGGTTGTCGGCTCGAGAGTGAGCATTAACGCGACTTCCGGAAAAACAGTCTACGGTATTGTAATAGAAGCTAAAGAAGATACTTTTACAATAGATTTTAATCATCCGCTTGCAGGCAAGAAGATAATATTTACCGTAACCGTAGTTTCTATAGTTACAGTAGAAGCTAGCTAAATCTCTTTCTAAATTGCCTCTTTAGAATTATTCTTTTATCTAATTTGTTTAGCATATACGACAAAATCCTAGCTATTTGTAACAAAAATAACAAAAAGTATATGTAGAAGTTAGTATTATAATATAACGTTACGTAGTTAAAATATGAGATATGGGGCGTTATTATGGTAACAATCAGTCATGTCGTTCAGGATATACTTGGTAAAAATATTTTCTTGCAAGAAGTCATAAATCACGGAATCGTATCTTATAATAAGTTGGCAGAGAGTCTGAAACCAGATATCGAGGAACAACTAGGTAAAAAAATTAAACATTCTGCAATTGTTATGGCGCTAAGACGAAATTCAGATAAATTTAAAAAAGTCTCTTCAGAGCCAGTATTTAGTTATTCTATTGAAACTATTAAAACAGATATTTGTTATATTGTTTTAGAGGAATCTGCTACCCTACTAAGCAAAATTCAAAATCTTTATCCTATTATCGATTTTAAAAAAGGCGGTATCTTAAATATTATCCAGGGTAATTATGAAGTAGCCATTATTACAAATTGTAAATACAAGGAAGACCTATTGGATTTATTACATGATGAAAAAGTTCTAAGCACCCTTGACGACCTGGTTGCCATTTCCCTAACATACTCTAAGGAATTTTTATTTACTCCCGGCATTCTGTATGATATTTCGAGATTTGTAGCTTGGGAAAATATCAACGTAATAGATATAATTCTCACGAAAACAGAATTAAGTATAATAATAGATAAAAAAGATTTGTTGAGATGTTACAAAGTCCTAGGAAGATTTTCTGAAAATACAACATGCAACATTTTAAATAACAATAATAATAACAAACCAAAATATAACAAAGATTAATTTAATCAAATGTAATATTCGTTTTTGTGAAATACAAAACAATAATTGTTAGATACGGCGAAATAGGCTTAAAAGGCAGAGCGACTCGTAAAAATTTTGAACAGTCTTTAATAAACAACATAAAAAACGCGTTGCGAACAAAACAAATACTCCATACAATAAAGAAGGGATGGGGCAGAATCTACGTATACACTGATCAAATAAACAAGAGCATACCTACTTTGCAAAGAGTTTTTGGGATAACTTCAATAAGCCCGGCAGTGCAAACACAAAGCATCATGGATGTAATGTCTAAACTTGCTGTAGATATTTCAAAAGAAGTGTTAACAAAAGAAAAAAGTTTTGCCATGCGAGTTACAAGAACAGGAAAACATAATTTCACTAGTCAAGATGTAGCGGTAAAAATCGGTAGCGATGTTGTTAAAGCAACAAACGCATTTGTAAATTTGACAAAACCTGATTTTGAACTATTTATCGAAATAAGAGATGATGATGCTTTTATTTTTAAGGAAAAAATCCGTGGAACCGGCGGCTTGCCGCTTGGTACGCAAGGTAAAGCCTTATCCGTCATCGATGGTACTAAATCAATATTAGCCGCATGGTATCTTATGCGACGAGGCTGCAGAACAGACTTTGTAACTACCACCAAAATATATGATGGTATGCTACAATCTTTTATCGCAAATTGGAATGCGCATTCTGATATAACACATATTACAGGTCAAAGGAAAAATTTATACAAGAAGTTAAACAAAATTGCTCTCGAAAAAAATTGTGACGCGATTGTAACAGGCCATACTCTCTACGAAAAACAATCTAACTGTTTATTTGATATAAAATTATTAAAGCAATACTCTGAAATTCCTATTCTCAATCCTTTGATATCAATGGATAAAAAAACTATAAACAAAAAATGTAAAGAAATAGGACTAAAACTATGAATATAGTCATACTTGGTGCAGGAGCTATAGGATCATTATTCGGTGGTTTGCTATCCAAAAAAAATAAAGTAACACTTGTAGGTAGAAAACTGCATGTGCAAGCTATTAAGAAAAATGGTTTGAAAATTATAGGCAAAACGCAGTTAAATGTCAGGATATCTGCTGAAGATTCGATCAGCAAAATTGGTTTTTTTCCAGATCTTTTGATTTTAACTGTTAAATCATATGATACAGAAACAGCAATAAAAGAAGCCAAGACCATAATTGGTGATAATACTGTTGTTTTATCACTTCAGAACGGCCTAGATAATGTTAATAAAATAAGTAAAATAGTTAGTCGAGAAAAAATAATTGCAGGCGTTACTACTCATGGTGCTTTTTTTTCTAAACCTGGTTTCATTAAGCACACGGGATCTGGGGAAGCGATTCTAGGAGAATTAGATGGAAAGAAAACAGAGCGCATAAAACACATCGCAGATTTATTTAATGAAGCAGGCATTGAAACAAATATTAGTACAAATATTGTCCGAGAAATATGGATTAAAGCAATTGTAAATTCTAGTATAAATCCGCTGACTATGTTTTTCCAATGTAAAAACGGTTATCTTTTAGAAAATCCCGTATTGGAAAATCTTGTAGAAAGGATATGCAAGGAATCTACAGATGTTGCAAATAATGAAGGAATACATTTGTCTCATCAGGACATGATTAAAAAAACCAAAAAAGTTATTAGAAACACTTCTGAAAATTATTCTTCAATGTTTCAGAGTTTTAAAAAAGGTGGAAAAACAGAGATAGACTCAATAAACGGTAAGATAGTTGATCTTGGAAAAAGAAATGACATAAAAACGCCGATAAATGAGACCTTAGTTCGTTCTATTAAGTCGATATGCGGAGGATGCGTATGAATATATTTGTGACAAGAAAAATCCCTGAGCCAGGATTGGATTTGCTGAGGAAAGAATACGATCTCGAAGTCTATAAATACGATAGAGTCCCAATTAAAGAAGAGATAATAAAAGGATTGAAAGGAAAAGACGGCCTTCTTTGTCTTTTAACCGATCCGATTGATCGAGGGGTTATCAGTTCTGAACCAAAGTTAAAGATGATTGCGAATTATGCAGTTGGTTACAACAACATCGATGTCCAGGCAGCAACCGAACGAGGTATTCTGGTGAGTAATACTCCTGATGTGCTTACCAATACTACTGCAGAGATGGCGTGGGCATTGCTCTTTTCTGTTGCCCGGCACATAGCCAAAGGAGACAAGTTTACCAGAGCTAGGAAATTCAAGGGCTGGAGTCCGATGCTCATGCTTGGGCAAGACGTTTCGAATAAAACGTTAGGGATAATTGGTGCAGGTCGGATAGGAACTGCCTTCGCTCTGAAAAGTAAAGGATTCAACATGAAAGTTTTATATGTTGATGAGAGACAAAATACTATATTGGAGCGAGAACTTGGCGCAAAAAAAGTATCATTTGATGACATACTCAAGAAATCAGATTACATATCCGTTCATGTCCCACTAATTCCATCGACACATCATCTAATTGGTGAAAAAGAACTACAACTGATGAAGAAAAATGCCGTTCTTATTAACACCTCTCGTGGGCCTATTATTGATGAAAAAGCACTGGCAAAAGCATTGAAAGAAAAACGAATTTTTGGTGCAGGTCTAGATGTTTACGAACAAGAACCAATGATAGAAAAAGAATTGTTACAACTTGATAATGTGGTCCTTCAACCGCATTCTGCTTCTGCGACTACCGAAACACGAACCAAGATGGCAATAATGGCGGCTGAAAATATGATGGCAGGACTAAGTGGTAAAATTCCACCAAATTGCATAAATCCTGAAGCATTTAAGAAAAAATAATTTTTAATACAACGGATTAGTTTTTATGCCATCTCCAAAACTATAAAGATAAGGACACGAATTAAGGGCTCAAAATCAACAGATGAAAAATTGTTTGTTGATTTTATAACACTATAAAATTTCAGAGGATTGAAAAATGAGTCAAGAACTGATAAATGCCCTTAAAACTAGATTGGGGCCAGACGATTATCAAAAACTTGTTACAATAAACAATCCAAAGCTAAATCATTTTATTGCAGAGTACATAGCTCTCTGTAATCCTGCTAAAGTATTTGTCTGTACAGATTCTCCTAGAGATATTCAATATATTAGAGATGCAGCTATTCAAAATAAAGAAGAAGCAGAACTTGCCATAGAAAATCATACAATTCATTTCGATGGATATTACGACCAAGCTAGAGATAAAAAACAAACTAAATTTCTCCTTCCGCATGGTGTTAATCTAGGATCAGAGATCAATTCAATCGACAGAGAAACAGGACTCAAAGAAATCCACGATATTTTAAAAGATATTATGGTTGGACATGAACTGTATGTCAATTTTTTCTGTCTCGGACCGCAAAACTCAGAGTTTTCCATTCCGTGTGTTCAACTCACTGATTCTAGTTATGTTGCCCATAGTGAGAATTTGCTTTACCGACAGGGGTATAGAGAATTTGCCAGACTCGGAGAAAATGCACGCTTTTTCAAATTTGTTCATTCTCAAGGGGAACTAACTGAGGCAGGATTGAAGTTACTAGTTTGTAAAAATATCGAAAAACGCAGGGTATACATCGATCTTCAGGATGAGGTTATTTTCAGTACGAACACTCAATACGGCGGCAATACAATTGGGCTGAAAAAATTGGCTATGCGTCTTGCTATAAATCGTGCATCTAAAGAAGGCTGGCTTACAGAGCATATGTTGGTTATGGGTATACGTGGTACCGGCGGAAGAATAAGCTATTTTACAGGAGCTTTCCCATCCATGTGCGGTAAAACATCTACTGCCATGATTGAAGGCGAGACCATAGTTGGTGACGATATTGCTTATATAAGAAATATTGAAGGACAAATTCGTGCAGTGAACGTTGAAAAAGGGCTTTTCGGCATTATTGATGGCATTAACTCAAAAGACGATACACTTCAATGGAAGGCACTTCACAGCAATAACGAAATAATATTTTCAAATATTTTGATTACGGATGACAAAAAGGAATATTGGAATGGAAAAGATGGAGCCGTTCCAGAGAAAGGAGTGAACTTCTCAGGAAATTGGGTCCAAGGGAAGAAAAACGCAGAAGGAAAAGAGATACCCGCATCTCATAAGAATGCGCGGTTCACATTTGATTTAAAAATCCTCGAAAACGTGGATACCAATCTTGATAACCCAACTGGTGTAGTAGTTAGTGGTTTCATTTACGGTGGGCGAGATTCTGATACTTCAGTTCCTGTTGAAGAGGCATTTGATTGGACGCATGGTATTATTACAAAAGGCGCTTGTCTAGAATCAGAAACGACCGCTGCAACACTAGGCAAAGAGGGCGTTCGCGTCTTTAATCCGATGTCAAATCTGGATTTCTTATCGATACCAATAGGTCGATATATCGAAGATAACTTGAATTTTGGTAAAGCTGTTAGTACACCACCCAAAATCTTTTCCGTGAATTATTTTTTAAGAGACTCAAACGGAAAATTCATGAATCATAAAAATGATAAACACGTCTGGTTAAAATGGATGGATCTTAGGGTTCATAACGAGGTTGGTGCGATAAATGCTCCAACAGGTCTAATTCCTGAATATCATGATCTTAATAAACTGTTTAAGGCAACCCTTCATAAAGACTATACTGAAGCCGACTATACAAAACAATTTACCGTAAGAATTCCCGAAAATATTGCAAAAATAAATAGACTTACTGAGATTTACAAGGTGCGGGTTAACGATACACCAAAAATAGTTTTTATAGTTTTAGAGGAACAGCGAGAGCGTCTTGAAAAAACAAGGAAAACACACGGAGATTACGTCGCACCTGAAAAGTTGAAGTAATCTGTTTGTAGTTCACAAGGTAAACGTCCAAACTTCAGGTTCTTTAGGCAGATCTTCTTTTTCAATGTCTATCTCATTTCCAACACGAAGAACTTTATACTTGTTTTTTTCTAAAAAGGAATCCAAACCAGAAATAGGAATCGATAAGCCCCCGATCCTATAATGCATGGGAACAGCTATTTTTGGTTTCACCTTTTTGATTACATTGCATGCCTGCGCTGCATCTATGGTGAATGTTCCACCTACGGGAATAAATAATATGTCAACGTTACCTATTTTTTGAACAGTTTCATCATCCAGCTCGTGCCCAAGATCACCAAGATGACAGAAAGTTATACCATCCATTGTAAATTTATAGATAATATTCTTTCCTCTCTTTGCACCATGCACTTCGTCATGAAATGCTTCCATGCCTTGTATTTGAACGTTTGAAATTACTCTTTTCCGCTCATCAGTTATAACCTTCGAATCATCTTTTTCTACTAATTTTATGCCACTGCTATGATCATAGTGGTTATGTGATACCAAAATTACGTCTCCTTTAGAACCAGGTGCAGGTATACCTATCGATTTTCCGTCATGCGGATCGGTCATGATAGTTATTTCATCTGTTATTTCAAAGCATGAATGGCCATGCCATCTTATTTGAAGCAAATTTACCTCCTCCCTTAGAGTAAACAGATTATGTTATGATTATAAATAAATTATGGCCGCAATCGTCCAAATTTAACATAATCTACTTTACCATCATCAACTCTTGCAAATAATATTTCCTTATTCACGGAATGCGCAAGTCGAACAGCTCTGCTAATCTCAGCCCATGCGCTTCTGAAACCTTTATTTACTACATGAATCAGATATTCAGCATGAGTTTCATTTGGATTTCTTGTGTATGCCCGGAAATGAGCACCGAACTTAAAACCAGTTTTTGCAATCAAGCCGCGTTTTTTCAAATCTTTAAAAACAACTATTCTTGATTCTATATCTGGTTGAGATTGCTGTATAAAAGTTTTAAATTTGTTTAAAGAAAGTTTTTTTCCATCAATATCTTGTACGTCGATTACATCTTTTTCTAGTAGATACAAAGCTTCTGCAAGTGACAACTGCAAGCCGTTTCCAAAAGGTTTACCAAAGAACTCTTTTTCTAGTAAAGAATCACCGAGTTTTTTGTCAAAAACAATTACTCTGTTTTCAAGTAGTATGCCGGTAGCTTTTGAAAATATGTGTTCGCATGTTTTCCCTCTAACATCCATCAAAGTGACATCATAGTATGTTAGATCTCCCTCTTCGTCAGCAATTGCAAACCATAGATCATGGTTTGTTTTAGCCGCTACTTCAATTAAATGTTTAACTTCGTCAATATTTACAACATCTCTTTCAGAAAATATTGATATAAAACAGGATTTACTCTTTCCTTCATCTTTTTGTTTAAAAATGTAAAAATCAAATTCTTTAGCGTCTCCGCTAATTTTTACTGTGTGCCCTCTTTTTCTAAGATCTCTAAAAATGAGGTATTTTATTTCAAATCTTGGTATTTGTTTTGTAGCAAGCGTAACAAGGCTTTGAAAATTTGCTTCTTTGTTATTTTTATATATCTTGATTTTTTCTTCTCCAAGTAAAAAAATACCTTCTAGAAGGTTTAACTGTAACTTATTATCAGTAATAGTTTTACCAAAATTACTCTTATTATAGAACCTTCCTACGTCTCGTGCTTTTTTGACAATTATCTTATCGCCGATCAATTCTCCGGAAGTTTGCATTGTAAAAAGTATGCTTGTACTGGTTTATTTGTTTTTTTTGTAATAATCCTGAATGCTTCGTGGTGCCCAGTGACTGTATTCCTCTTTTTCTCTTCTTGACAATATGCTGCCGATGATTAATCCAAGACCCAAGCCAGCAAATCCACCGATTACCGCCATAAAAATAAGATAATCTGAATATCTAAAAAGGTTATTTTCTTCGGCAGGGGCATTTATTTCAGGTATTCCTACATATCGTGATGATGTCGATCCTCTTGAAAAATTGGTAAAATCTATGGCACCAGCAATAATCCCGCTGTCTTTATAGTAGACAATCGCGCTATCAAGTGACGACTCATTTGCCAAACTTTCAGCGTATTCGTAATAACTCACGGCTAGTACTGGTTCTATACCAATGTTTCTACTTTTGCTTATGCTGCTACTTGCACTTTCGCGTGCTCTGTCTATTTTTTCCTGTGTAATGCCATCCACAGTTTCAATAGCTAAATTTGCCTGTACCAATGCATCTAAACTATCAAATAGAGCAGCAGCAGGGTAATTCTTTTCCAAATCACTCCTTGCTGAATTCAATAATTTATCTGCGTTGCTGAGATAATTTGATGTCGTTCCCATTTCTTGAAGAATTACATTTGAATAAACATCTGCTTGTTGCGCATCATCAATATATTCTGCTGCAAGATTTTCAAGTGCTGTATTACTAACATTACCAACATCGCTGAAATGGGAAGCAATGCCAATCCACCAACCAACGCTATTGCTTCTTTCTCTTGCAAATGCAAGCTTGTATAGCATATCCAAATAATCCCCGCTTTTATAACTAGTGTTTGCATCAGATATGTAGGAATTTGCCTCGGATGAACGTTGTTGTGCTGCGCCAACGCACTGTAACGATATCAACCCACTTATCTTTGCATTTTTTGCTTCTATACTTTTATTGTTATAAAAGGAAGTTACTTCGTTGAGAACAGATATTATATATTGTTGTTCATCATCTGATTTAAAGTATCCACAAGCATATGATACGAAACGCGAGTCTATCAGTGATTGAAATGACTTGCTTGTACTCGAATAATAGAAGCCTTGTTTATACGCGTTTTCAGATTCTCCAAGAAGATCGGCTGCATTTTGAACAAAATTCTTGACTTGATTCTTATAATCGGTAAATAAATAGTTGGGAAACTTTGTATTGTTAAACAGGTCACTTGCGTTATTATACTGATTTCTAGCCTCATCTAAAAGACTTGCTGCAAGAGGCTTCATAGAATCTATATAGTCTTCTGTTGTAATCTTATGATTCGACTTGGGTGTTGAAAAATTGTATCCTGTAAAATACCTAAGAGCATCGTTTATGTCACCTACTTCATCTACTTCCATTCCATAATTTTTCATTGCATAATCGGCCACACTGATAGTAACTGGATGAGATACAATTCTAGTCCATCCATTGTCCGTTGCAATCTCTCGTACTGTTTCTGTATATGTGCCCTGTCCTCTCGGTATAAGAAATCGTGTAGCCCCTACTGAATGTGCAGCACCTATCTTATATGGTATTCCTCCAATTGGACCAATACTCCCATCAGGATTTATCATGCCCGTCATCACTGTTTTATTGCTCAAGGTCCAATTTTCAAGCAAAGAGGTTGCAGCAAGGGTCATAACCGCTCCAGCAGAAGGGCCTCCTATCACCGGCGAAGAGGTTCGTATGACGAAGTAAAAGTCGTATTTTGAAGGGTCGATATTGCTTCTGTTATCATTTTTCACAAGCGAACTAGCAACTTTTACAGCAAGTCGTGCAGAACCCTGCATATCTATTTGCGTCAAAGGTAACGTATCAACAAACACATGTCCGCTCCCATTATTTTGTAAGGTAACTGTGATAGTTGAAATAACTCCAACATATCCAGTATCAGTTTGGCCAACTGCAGGGGCATAAACAGTAACATTTCGGTATTCTATGGATATTTTTCCTTCACCTATTTGACCAGTTGAAATAGCATTTGAATACTGGCAAAAAGATGTCAGTAGAATTGAAAAAGCTATAATTGTCAAGAAAATCTTCTTCATAATTTTCAGCTCCCTGTAAAAAATGCGTAATGCCAATCATATACTAAAGACTTACTCTGTACTTATTAGAGTGATTTTTTAGTCTAAACTTGATGAAGAAAAATAAAAAGAAGGAAGATCGGTCTTTACCTTTTGAAGAGATCTAGTGAATGAAGTTCTTTTGACAATTTTTCTACTGCTATGGATACATCTTCTATCCTTCTTGCGCCAGTACAGACGATTTTTCCAGAGCCAAAGAGCAACATAGCTACCTTGGGTTCTTTTATCCTGTAAACCAGTCCAGGAAATTGCTCTGGCTCATATTCAACGTTTTCTAGTCCCAGGCCCATTGCCACCTCATTGAGGTTAAGCTCGGTTCCTAGGTCAGATATGGCTACAATATTCTGGATAACTATCTTAAGATCCTTATACACGTCTACACCCAACTTTCTAAGTTTTTCTGCTATTATGTTGACTGTTTTACGTACGTCCTCAACGTTCTTTGCACCTGTACAGTTGGCTTTGCCGCTTCTGAAAAGAAGTGTAGCCGTCTTCGGATTTTTTAACCGATATACCAATCCCGGGAACTGTTCCGGTTCATATTCTGCGTCTTCTAACGATTGTGCTATTACATCTAAATCCAATTTATCTGCAAAAGATGTAGACGCTACAATATTTTCTACTATTACTTCTGGCATAATTTTTTCCTCCTTTACAATATTCTCATAGATGAAAGCTTATCTTTCATCGTATCAATGGCGGCGGTCACATCCTCCAATTTTTTAGCTCCAGTACATACAAGTTTTCCGGAACTAAAAAGAAGCAATACCACGCCCAGATTATCCATTCTATAAACCAAACCAGGAAATTGCTCTGGTTCATATTCTGCATTTTCCGACAATAAAGCTTTAGTTAGTGAACTTAGTTGTAACTCCTTTTTTAAATCTGAAGAAGCAACAATATTTTGTGTCTTTATTTCTGGATTCTCAGAAACGGGAAGTCCAACATTCTTTATTTTATTGATTATTTCATGTATTGCTTCGTCAACCTCTTCTAAGCTTTTAGCACCGGTACAAATGGCGTTTCCGCTAGAAAAAAGCAAGACAGCCGTCTTCGGTTTTTCAATATGAAAAACCAATCCCGGGAATTTTTCAGGGTCATACTTAGAATCATGTATCGCATCAGCCAATCGTTTGATGTCTAACCCATCTGCTATCTGAGTAGAAGCTACTATATTTTCAATGTTCATGTCCGTCATATAATGTAAGCCTTCCCTCCTTGGAGTATATAAAGAGTTTTTATAAACGTTTCGTTCACGAAAAAAGGATTATTAACTGTAAAAACTACCAGACTTTATCAATATCTAAATCGGCATTGTCTTTCTTATTTTCTTTTTTATTTTGTTCTTCATTAATTTTATCAAGCATACCTCTAAACTCATCAGTTTTGTGCTCTATACGCCGTTCGCAACTCGCAATGGCCAGTTCTCCTCTAGTTTTCTCCATCAAACCTCTTATCATGTCTTGCTTTTTGCGGATCGGAACAAGCGCAGAAGGATAGTCAAATCGTATAATGGCGTCGTAGATCCTCTCCATCATGTCAAGATACTCATTTGCTTTTTGATTATCTCCCTCTCTTATAAAATCTAAAGCACTTCTTCTCAATTCTCCAACAACATCACACAATCCCAGCAAATACGAACTGTAGGTAGTTTTAATTTCATCTGGATCTGGTAAATCTTTATCCTGCATTATGTTCAAAAGGCATTTTGCTTCTACAACTTCCTGAGCTGCATTTTCCACAAAACCTGCGTGGTAAAGATCATCGTGATTTCCTATGATAATATCGTACAAACTTGATAGTTCACTATAGGCTTTATTTATATGCTGTTCTGCGTCTGGTATCAGATTCTGATGCATACATTGTATGGCTTTTCTGCATCCAATAATAATATCTCTTGAAGATTTTAGCGCTTGTTCGCGAGCCTTGTCTTTCTCGTCGATACTCTTCTCTATTCTATCTACAATTTTATCTAAATTCTTCATCGCAGAAATAAGGCCATCTCCTGTAGTTATACTTTTCCTTTACGCAAAATATTTTTTGTTTACCCAATAGTCAGGTTCTTTTCCATCTAAAACTTTTGTCATCTGTTCGGCTGTTATAACTCCTGCTCGTAGCTGTCCCTCTTTTGTGCTAGCTCCTATGTGTGGGGATACAACTACATTGTCTAGTGAAAACAAGGGATTATCTTTCGATGGAGGTTCTTGTTCAAAAACATCCATTGCCGCACCTGCCATCTTTCCGTCTTTAAGAGCGTTGCACAGAGCTTTTTCGTCAACAACGCCACCACGTGCACAGTTGATAAGATATGCAGAAGGTTTCATTTTTGCCAGCATGGCTTCATTTATAATATAATGAGTCTCTGATGTGTGCGGAATATGCAGTGATATAAAATCAGCTTTTTCCATTAGTTTACCAAGCTCGTCAATCTTTTTAATTCCATCTTTTTTCATTGCTTTTTCATCAATAAATGGATCATAACCAATTACCTGCATGTCAAACGCTTTAGCATATTTTGCTAATAATTTAGCGATGTTTCCAGCACCAACGAGACCAAGGGTCTTTCCAGATAACTCTCTTCCTTTAAGTTGTTTTTTCAGCCATTCTCCTTTTTTTGTGCTTGAGTCTGCTTTGGGTAGACTGCGTGCAAGAGCGAGCATATGCATTAGTGCAAGCTCGGCAACACTGGCTGTTGCACCAGTTGGAGCGTTAACAACTTTAATCTTGTGTTTTGCTGCAGTCTGGATGTCAATATTGTCGACACCTATGCCTGCTCGGCCGATAACCTTTAGTTTTCCTTTGGCTCCGGCTTCTACCACTTCTTTTACCACTTTGGTTCTGCTACGAACCATTAGGGCATCATAATTTGGTATCTCTTTGAGTAAAGTATTTGGATCCATTTCATTAAAAGTGACTTCATGACCAGCATCTTTCAATTTTTGAATGACCTCATTTTCTGTTTTATCTGTGATTAATATTTTCATAAGTAATTCCCCAAAGCTCGATATATGTAACCATCTAAAAATGTTTACGCTTTCAATAAAATGAGCGATATTACGGCATTCTAAAATTTTTACCAGGATATTCGGCTTTATCTCCCAACTCTTCCTCTATTCTTATCAGTTGATTATATTTGGCATTCCTGTCACTTCTAGCAGGAGCACCTGTTTTTATCTGCCCCGCATTCGTTCCTACTACTAAATCAGCAATAAAAGCATCTTCTGTTTCACCACTCCTGTGGCTTACAACTGCAGTCCATCTCTCGTCGTGAGCCATTCTTATTGCATTCAACGTTTCTGTAACCGTACCAATTTGATTGAGCTTAATTAAAACAGAATTCGCAGCTTTCAGTTCAATTCCTTTCCTTATCCTATTTGTATTTGTCACAAAAAGGTCATCACCAACAATTTGGACTTTGTTCCCTAGTTTCTTTGTCATTTCAATCCATGAATCCCAGTCATCCTCTGCAAGACCATCTTCAATGCTTACAATCGGATATGTTTTACAAAGATTAACGTAAAAATCTACCATTTCCCCGCCAGAATGGGATTTCTTACCTATTTTGTACGTTCCATCATAAAAAAACTCACTTGAAGCAGGGTCTAGTGCAATATTCATCATGCCTTCGTATCCGGCATTTTTTACTGCTTGTAACATCAGTTCAAATCTTTCGTTTATATTTGTTACTTGGGATGGTGCAAAACCACCCTCGTCACCAATCAATATCCCTCCATCGCCAAATTGTTTTTTGAGGAGTTTTGCAAGGTGATGATAACTTTCAGAGATCATACGAATGCCCTCAGTAAAAGATTTTGCTCCAGTAGGCATCAGCATATGTTCTTGTATAGAATTTTCTTTACCTGCATGTTTACCGCCATTAATGACATTGCACATGGGAACAGGTAATTTGTGCGGTATAACACCGAATAATTCCCCAATGTAAGTGTATAATGGAATGTTTTTTGCAGCGGCACCAGCTTTTGTTGCTGCCATTGAAATAGGTAGTATTGCATTTGCTCCAAATTTTTCTTTATTTTCAGTTCCATCTAACTCTATCATTATGCCATCAATCTTCTCCTGATGACAACAATTGAGTCCTATTAATCTTGGAGCAATTTTCTTATTTACATTTTCAACAGCCTTGAGCGTACCTTTACCCAAATATCGTGCGTTATCTCCGTCTCTCAATTCCAATGCTTCGTGTTGTCCCGCGCTCGCTCCGCTTGGTGTCATCGCTTTAAAAGTACCTTTTTCTGTTACTACATCAACTTCGACAGTAGGATTTCCTCTCGAATCTAGTACTTCTCGTGCTTTTATTTTTATAATTTCTGGCATGGTCGATCTCCACAGTTGCGATATTTTATGATATCATAAAGTTGTTTATCCTTTTTAAAAACCTCGGTTCATTTATCAAATTAAATGAGTGTACCAAACATTAATCAACCCCCTCTCTTTTTTCACGGTCTGATTTAAAATGGATAATAACGGTGTAACAATTCAATTTCTCGGCGGTAGCAACCATATAGGCAGCCTATCAATGGTACTAGAGACAGACGGAATGAAACTTCTTTTTGAATACGGCGTATCCCCCGGCAAACCACCCACATATCCACTTCCACCTCCGCCAATTGATCTTGTCCTACTCACACATGCACATCTTGACCATTCTGGTATGATACCATGGTTGTGTGGTAGAGAAAACAAGAACATTATGGCTACAGACCTTACGAATAAAGTCAGTAATCTATTATTCAAAGACTCTATAAAAATAGCGAAAATGGATGGATATTCAATACCTTTTTCCAAGGAAGACGTAAACGAAGCCGAAAATAGTTTCATAGAGGTAGCACCGTCACAAAAAAGGGATGTAGGAGAAGACAGCGAGATTCGTTTTCATTCTGCAGGTCATATCCCCGGTTCCCTAATGTTTGAACTGGTAGGCTCTAAAAAAATTCTATTTACAGGTGATATGAATGTTATTGACACGAGGCTCGTAAGAGGAGTAAAACCGGTATCTTGTGATATCCTATTTTTAGAGGGAACATATGCAGGACGGGAACATCCCAAGCGAGATGAAATGGAGAGAGAATTTCTGGACAAAATCGACGAAGTTGTAAGGAGAGGTGGCACTGCTGTTATACCGGCTTTTGCTGTTTCACGTTCCCAAGAGATATTACTTGTTTTGAAAAATGCAGGTTATACTGTATGGTTTGATGGTATGGGTAAAAAAGTTACCAAGTTATTTTTAAAACATCGACAATATCTAAGATATCCAGAAGACCTCAAGAAAGCGATTAACAAGGTAAATCTTATTCATTCAGATCATAGCAGAAAATTAGCCTTAAAAGCAGATGTGATACTAACATCAAGTGGGATGATGGAAGGAGGGCCAGTACTTTGGTACATGAATCAACTGAAAGACGATAAAAAAAGTGCTGTCCTTCTAACAGGATATCAAGTTGAGGGAACCAATGGCAGACTTTTGATGGATAAAGGCAAACTAGAGTTCTATGGCGTTGTTGAAAAAGTTGAATGTGAGGTTGATTATTTCGATTTTTCAGCTCATGCGGGTCATAGCGAACTGATAAAATTTGCCAAACAATGTAATCCTGAAAAAGTAGTACTTTTTCATAGCGAAAATAGAGAACCTCTGGTTGGACCCATATCCGATTTTGCAGAGGTTTTCACTCCAAATAATGGAGAAATAACAGTCTTGTAGCAGTAAACGAAGGTTTATATTTTGTTAGTATGTTTTAAAGATAAATTTAGAAAAGGAAAAGAATCAAATGACTGAGATGTCACCGCGACAAAAATATGATCTTAGACGAAAACTTGAGGAGCTTAAGTCATGCCGAGGTAAACATACTGAACTCATTTCACTGTACGTTCCACCAACAAAACAAATTTTTGATGTGATGTCTTATCTGAGAAACGAGTATTCACAATCTCAAAATATTAAATCAAAGACAACGATGAAAAATGTTGTCTCTGCCATCGAATCGATAATGAGCCGACTGAAAGTATACAAAAAACCACCAGAAAATGGTCTTGCTATGTTTGTTGGCCATAAGAGCATCGGTGCTGACAGAACCGAAATGGTAGCCTATGTAATAGAACCACCAATGCCTATTGCCACATTTCTGTATCGTTGTGATTCTCTTTTTTTCCTTGAGCCATTGGAACAAATTCTTACTGAAAAAGAAATCTACGGACTTTTCCTTATGGATCGAAGAGAATGCACAATCGGTATGTTAAGGGGCAATAGAACTGACCTGATCAAATATATGACTTCGCAGGTACCAGGAAAACATGGACGAGGAGGACAATCTCAGCGACGATTTGAACGAGCTACTGAAATTGCTGCTCATGACTGGTTTGTGAAGTGCGGTGAGAGAGCCAGTGAAATTTTTCGTGCAGAAGAAAAACTTCAAGGCATTTTAGTTGGGGGCTCAGGCCCAACGAAACAATATTTTATTGACGAAGGATATTTTCACTACGAGCTTCAAAATAAAATTGTCGGTATTTTTGATACAGGCTATACTGACGAATACGGATTGAAGGAGTTAGTCTCTGCAGCATCGGAGACAATGACTAATCTCAAGATTTCTCAAGAAAAAGCAGTTATGAAACGATTTCTCAGGGAAGTGACAAAGAGCAATGCCGGTCTTGCGATATATGGTGAAAAACAGGTGAGGAAAGCACTAGGAATGGGAGTTGTAGACACACTACTGCTTTCAGAGAATCTTAGAAAGTATAGAGTTACACTCAAATGTGCGTCCTGTGGCTATACTGAAGAGCGAACTCTTGATGAAGAAACAATGAAAGATTTCACTCCACCCAAATGTACCAAATGTGGAGCAGCTGATTCAATGGCAATGGAAAAGAAGGATATTATTGATGAACTTTCAGACCTTGCAGATAAAACAGGATGTAATGTTAAGCTTATCTCAAAGGATAGTGAAGAAGGAGATTCATTGTTCTCTGCATTTGGCGGTATGGCCGGTATTCTGCGTTATCCGCTGGATATATAATAATAAGACAATACTATTGTAATCAACAAGCTGTATAACTTTTATTAAGGATTTAAAAATTAAATTGATTTCTCTATAAAATGAATGTATTTGTACCGATAGTTTTATAAATAATAGAATATATTAATAGTATAGGTAATAATCATGACGTCAAGAGAAGATTTCAAACCATTTATACCTGATAAGAAGAAAATACCTGAATTAACGGTAAAAGCTCTTTTGGTTGGAGCACTTCTTGCCGTTATATTGGGTGCTGCGAATGCATATCTTGGGCTTTACGCAGGAATGACAGTTTCTGCTGTTATCCCTGGAGCTGTTATGGCTTTTGCTTTGTTAAAACCTTTTAAAGGAACAATTTTAGAAGTAAACATTGGCATGATGGGTGCAGCAGCGGGTGAAGCACTTGCTGCCGGTGTCATATTTACTATACCTGCTCTTGTTCTCCTTGGAACATGGGCAGAAATTCATTACTTCGAAACAACCATTATTGCATTCCTCGGTGGAGCTCTTGGTGTACTATGGATGGTACCGCTCCGAAGAGCACTTATTATCAAAACAGACTTACCATTCCCTGAAGGAGTTGCTGTTGCAGCTGTTCTAACAACGACAGTTGGTGGAGAATCAGCAGAAACTGGAAAAAAATCAGAGAGTGGTGTGAGTGGCATTTGGCTTGTTGTTGGTGTTCTTGTAGCAGGGATATTCAAATTTGGGCAAGTCGCTCTTAAAACCGTTAGCGGAACAATTCACGGTATAGTAAATATCGGCAAATATAATATTGGTGCAGGAGAAAAACCAGCAGTTTTGTATGGAGGAACTGCAGCATCACCAGCTTTGCTTGGTGTAGGTTGGATTATTGGACCAAAAATTGGTGCTTTTGTCTTCGTCGGTGGATTGCTTGGATGGGTTATACTTGCACCTCTCATTGCATTGGCGACTGGTCTTCCAGTGCCTGGTATTGATCCGAGTCTTACTGCACAACAGCTAGCACAACAGATAGCCGATGCAAAAGAGTATGGTGGCGGAAATTTTGCTATCGGTAGTCAGATATGGGGTTTCATCCAAATATGGGGAAACTATATCCGATACATCGGTGTCGGTGCCATGGTCGTCGGTGGTCTCTATACGATCTTTAAACTAAGATCCAACCTTGCTAGTGGAATCAAAGAGGCAATTGGTGGATTAACAGGCGGCAAAGTGCAAGCAAAGAAGAGAACTGACACGGATTTGAATATAAAAGTTGTTTTTCTATTGATTGGTGCATTGGTTATTCCAATTTTCCTAGTTTACGTGTGGATATCAAGCTTATGGGCAGTTTCTGCAGTCATGGCTGTTTTTGCCGTACTCTTTGCATTCATTGCAAGTGCAATTGCAGGTTACATGGCCGGACTTTTGGGATCATCAAACAACCCGATTTCCGGTGTAACTGTTTCCGTTCTTCTTATTACTGCGTTAATTCTGCTTGGGTTTGGTCTTTCTGGGAATGTTGGCGCCGCAGGTATTGCCATTCTTATTGCTGCAGTTATTTGCTGTGCCGCAGCTATTTCCGGAGATGTTCTACAGTCGATGACGTGCGGTCAAATTATAGGAGCCACACCACGAAACCAACAGATTGCAGAAATTGTTGGTGTAGCAGCGGCTGCGCCCATTCTTGCACTAGTGGTACAAGCGTTAGATAAAGCATACCACATTGGAAGCACTAATTTAGCTGCCCCACAGGCATTTCTCATGGCTGGAATTGTAAAAGGTGTTCTCGGTGGACAAATGGTATGGCCATTTGTTATCGCAGGTATGGTACTTGCATTTGTTCTTATACTAGTTAATCTACCAGTACTTCCTGTGGCCATAGGTATTTATCTGCCATTTACTTTGAGTGTACCCATATTCATTGGTGGTATTGTTAGATACTTTACCAACAAGGCAATAGCTAAGAAATACGGAAGTGCGGATGAAGAAGAGATCAGCGAATGGGAGCTTGCCATTAAACAAACCGATGTGCAACCAAAAGAAAAGATTATAAGAACCGGTCTTCTTCTCACTGCAGGGCTCATAGCAGGAGAAGCGCTGATGGGAGTCATGGTGGCATTCCTCTATATAGGAGGCTTACACTTTGCGCTATTTGACTATCCTCCAGTACTACCAAGTCTACTAATATTCATCTTCATAGCGGTTCTCCTAGCGTATATCCCGCTGAGAGAAATCTATGCTAAGAAAGAAGAATAAACAACCGCAACCAAGATTACCAACGGTCGATGAATTCCTGGAGTTCATACCAAGACGATTAGACTTCGAGTGGGAAACCAAAGAAGACGGCCTAGTAACAATGAAAGTACCTAAGTTCACCAGCAACTTAGGTAAATCCTTTTGTAAAGTTCTACGCAAAGGCGATACATTTGTTGCAAATCTTGATAAACTCGGCTCTATAGTATGGAAAAACTCTGATGGAGTGAATACGGTAAAGCAAATCTTAGAAATATTGAAAACAGAATTTCCAGATGCGAAGAATATCGATCAAAGGCTCTTTCTTTATCTAACACAGATGAAAAATCTGGGTTATATTTATTATTGAACTATTCGAGATGCGCCTTTTTAACTTGTAAAACGCCACTGTCTCGTTTCCATTCTTTTGAAACTTCATCCAGTACAAGTTTCTTTTTAAACAATGGGCAATCTAAAACTAGCGTTTCAAACTCTCCCCCTTCACCTGCGATGTTTATGTCATATCTTTTTTTTAGTAACACTAAATCATCTATACATTTTTTATCAAGGGCTCTTCCAAGCCAGGACTCATTAAATCCATGAGCAAACACACCAACGATTATTATTTTGAAGCCCGCATCAACTTCATCTCTGAGAATTAATTCTTGGTTCTTATGCCATAGCGGTGTAAACGATTTTATCCCCAGTTCATAGCAGATTTTTTCAATTCTTGTCCGCTGGTATTCAGATGCAATAGCTCCGCTTATAACACCATCGATATCAAGTCCTGAAAGGATTTTTTTTAAATCTTCTAGTTCTTCTTCTTTCTCCCCCTTTGTAATCCTCTTAATTAGAGGCATTTCTATCGCCTCTGCTAGTTTATCTACTAAATGAATATTTATCGAATGAAACATCCACGAATCTTTATTTTCGGGCAGTAGTGTTACAAGATGTGTTACATCCCAACCATACTGCTTGGCGATGTAAACGGAAAATGTAGAATCCTTTCCACCAGAAAATAGTGCAGCTATTTTCATCGTAGTAGGTATGTCTTTAAACAAATAAACATTTATTGTACAAATCGCTTTAAACATATGACATATTAAGAAAGGGGATAACTAATGAAAATTGGAATTATAAGTGGGCATAGAATACAAAATCTTCTTCAAAACGGAGAAACTATAAAGATCGAAACGCCCTATGGTGATGTAACTGTTGAAACGGCAGGTTTGCGCAATAACGAGATATTTTTAATTAATCGTCACGGAGAAAACTCAAATATTCCTCCTCACAAAATAAACTATCTTGCAAATATCCAGGCGTTGGCAGCATGCCACGTCGATTGTATTTTTGCAATAGGCTCAGTAGGTTCATTGAAAAAAAACATAAAACCAGGCGATTTTGTTATCCCACATGATTTCATTGATTTTACCAAAACACGAATGTATACCTTTTTTGATGATAAGAGAGTTCATGTAGATATGACCGATCCTTACTGTACGCCTTTGAGAAATATCTTGATAAATACCGCTAAAAAAACAGTTTCCTCTAAGATTTTTGATAAAGGGGTATATCTTGCCACAGAAGGTTCGCGTTTAGAAACAGCTGCAGAGATTCGATTATTTTCACAGTTTGCCGATATTGTTGGTATGACTGGAGTTCCAGAAGTTGTTTTAGCTAGAGAACGAGGCATTTGTTATGCGTCACTCTGTCTTGTTTGTAATATGGCTGCCGGTCTGCAAAGTGAGTTGACAGCTGATGAGATATCAGCTTTATACGGTGAAAAAGAACCAGTTATTTCAAAGATATTAAAGTCCGCAATCGAATCGTTGGATGATAAAAGAAGAAACTGCAGATGTAAAGACGTTTTATCTAAGGCATCTTTATGAATAAGTACGAAATTGTAGAGCATACTGCTGATGTGGGCATAAAGGCATTTGGCAAAACGCTTTCTGAGGCTTTTGAAAATGCGGCAAAGGGAATGTTTGACATCATTACTAATAACTCTGAAATAGAATCAACTGGTCAATACGATATCGAACTTGAAGCACCAGATTTGGAACAATTGCTGGTTGATTGGTTATCCGAACTTCTTTTTTTAAACTCCTCTCAAAATCTTGTTTTTAGTTTTTTTAAAGTAGAGCTTGATGAAAAGAAGAAACATCTTGCTGCCCATATTTTTGGTGAAAAATATAACATATCAAAACACAAAATGGGTGTCGAAATTAAAGCTGCGACCTATCACATGTTAGAAGTAAAAAATAAAAAACCATACCATGTTCAGGTTCTCTTTGATATATAAATTCCTCTTAAAACTCAATTCAGAAACTAAAATCTAAACAGATCAACTTTTTATTTTTTAACCCAATACACAGATGCAGCTTTTTGGGTAGAATATGTTTTTCGACTAGAAAATAGATATTTTACAGTAAGGAAACCCAAAGTAGTTCCTATAAAAATTCCTGCCATTGCATAGACTTTTTCATATGATGTAGTATCCAAACTTTGAATTGCAAGACCGCACATCAAGATGGTTGCCGCTCCAATTATATATTGTATGTGTCTGTCAGTTTTTTCCCTGTCTTCGTGTTTAATAATGGATGGAACTTTTGCGGGTGCTTTAATATGTTTTTTACAAACATCACAATACCAATCGTTTTTATCAGCAGTTAATCTGAGGGGATAATCGCAGGCAGGACATCGGATATGAGAATAGAACGATAACTTTGTTTTTGTTTTTCCAAATTTTTTTAGAAGCGGAGAAGCAGCACTTCTTTTTAGTAAAACAGGTGCGAGTAGACAGCTTGTAATAATCAGGAAAAGAGTTGCAGTTCTTATCTTATTGGCCAAAAGACCTGTGGGGTCCCCAAAGGTACCTCTATCTATTCCTGTAGTAACAACAATTAAAGCTACTCCCATTACAGGCATCATTCCAACACCTATGCTGATAGACTCCCGTCTAGTAAGTCCAGAAAGTTTCCCTCCAATAAAACCTCCAAGAAAATTTCCCAAGAGACCAAATATCACAAAAATACTAATGAAAAATAGTAGCGAGCCGATTTGTTGGGATTGTATGATGTATAAAAAGTTAAAACTTGCTCCGATCCAAACAAAGAAAAGAGGGATGAAAAAGGCATAGCCAATTGTTTTGATATAATCGGAAACTACACTTGCTTGTGGTGTTTTTCCAATAAAAATACCAGCAATAAATGCACCGATGATCGCAGTGATTCCCATATTCTCAGCTAGTGTTGCAAAAATAAAGCAAATTATCAAACCTGTTGTGAGAATAATCATTGGCGCTTTTCTTGTTACATTTTTCTTGTTGCTATATCGAACTATCAGAAGCCCCACTCCGATAGTAAACAGGAAAAAGAAGGAAATTTGCAATAAAACAATAAAAGAATTTCCAGTGCTAAACACTAACGCAAAAACAATCATTGCAAGAACGTCATTGACAACAACCACTGTGTAAAGGGCTAACCCGACACGTGATGATAGCATATCCATATCTGCAAGTATGCGTACAGCCATTGTAGTTGATGTAGCTAAAAAAATAGTACCGATAACTGCACTCTGCATAGTGTTCATACCGAACATTATTCCTACAATAAATCCAATAATGAAAGGAACGATTATGCCGAAGATGCCAACAAAAATTCCTGTCCTTCTGGTCTTTTTTAAATCTCCTGTATTTATGTCTAAACCAATGGTGAACAAAAGGAAAATTACACCAATCGTTGCAATTTCTTTAAATTCAGGAGATAATAAATTCAGATTAAACTTGAAGAATGATGCACCGAAGAGATTAATCGAAGAACCTGAAAGAGAACCCAGAAGACAAGGTCCAAGAATAATACCAGCCAATATTTCCCCTATTACTCCTGGTTTTTTGAGTTTTTCAAAAAGAATGTTAAGAAGCTTTGCAAAAATAATTGCAAGTGTAATTTCAAGTAGCATATTGTGCATCCCTTAACGTAAAACTTACAAAAATTAGAATATATTACGTGTATTTAAAATCAATGAACATTCGACTCAGAGATTTTAAATAATCTTTCACTGATTATATCAAAGATGAGCGAGAATAGCGAATTTATTACAAAGCTTTACGAACTCAAGGTAAAGGATTTTATGAAATTTACAAGTAGCTACATACCATTTGTTGAAAAGAATGCTGATCTTAAATCCATTTTCTCTATTTTGAGTAAAAATGATCACACTTGGGTGGTTGAAAATAAAAAAAACTTGTGTGTAATAGGAGTAATTACAGAATATGACACACTTTTACTCTTTTCACCATCATATACTCCTCTACAATCTTTTGATAAGCCAAATCTTCAATCATTACAGTATGGACTTTCTTCTACTGCCGAGGATATCATGTCAAAAAAACCAGTTACTGCATCTCAAGACGAAAAAATCATAGATGTCATATGGAAGATGAAACAACATAAAATTAAACAGCTTCCCGTTGTCGACGAAAATGACAAGTTGTTGGGTGAGATAGCACTACATCAATTTATAGACAGATATAAGAAAGAACAAATCAAAAATGTATAATCGTTATTAATAGGGCTTTGTCTCAAATTATAAATAATGTTTTTGTATTTCTATTTGCATGGATGGGATGCAAAATGGTGAGAATTTATAATTGGAAAAAACACAACAAAGTAAAAGAGAAAGAATTTGAAATAATTCTA